>Ga0099364_10001240_pt1 | contig 42612 bp, 31 predicted proteins | sample TergutTh196P3_FD_73070 | JGI IMG/M metagenome (GOLD analysis project Ga0099364, IMG submission 73070) | Microcerotermes parvus P3 segment gut microbial communities from Pointe-Noire, Republic of the Congo - Th196 P3 | ecosystem: Host-associated > Arthropoda: Insects > Digestive system > Gut ...
TACTGCATAAAATATATTCATTGTTGCCTCCTTTTTTTGCTACTCTGTTGGCTGTCTCCCAAGTTTATCGAAATACGGTTCACTGGAGGTTTGAATAATGCAACTTAGCCAAAGTATCCGAATTTGTATTCTCGAGTATCAATGTAGTTGAAATTGGTGAATTGATGTTCGAGGCACATATCCACAAATCTTTGCGAAGCATATACGCTACTACCCAACTCGTGCAAATGGAAAAGGTCTTCTCCAGCCCAGCCACTGTCGTCAATGTATAGTCCGTCTATTTCGTCATTGGCACGTGATAATGGGTTACACAAAGCACAATATCTATCATCATGTTGTCCAATAATAATTGATTTTTCAAGATCCACCCTAGCGAAACTATACACCAATTCGAGTGAGTAATACTTGGGCGGCTTAGGCGGGTTTTTCCTCAAGTGCCGCACCCTGCTGACCTCTACAGGAATAAATTGCTTTATACCGTTTAAGCCGGATTTTTCATAGGCTTCTTTGACTCTTTCAGAAACGAGAAACTCATTACCGCCGACGAAGTCGCCATATTTAGGCCTGGACAATACAACCTTTCTTGGTTCTAACCAAAAAAGGGGCCCAATAAATTCGCCACAATTTGGGCAAAGCGGACAATAATCCGAATAGTGGGGATCTACAGGTTCACAAAAAGCATATGCGTCGTCATCAAAATCAACCGTTTCGACACTATAGAACTTATTCATACAATTACCTCCTATTCTCTCTTTGTTGGCAACCTCTCAGGTTTATCAAGCAGATGCGTTATACTCTTTAAGAATTGAAGAAATAATTTGCGAATAATTATTAATTGCGCTAAGGACCTCTCGAATAATTAGTGGCAGATTAGCCGCAGGATTTTTGTTGTCCTGCAAAGCGGAGAAAGGAGGAATACCATGCAAATTCCGACTGCCGACAATGTAGCAGGTGGCAAAAAGACAAGGCAAAATGCCAAGTTGTTTTGAGAATTTGCGAGTTATTTTGAGACAGTTCCTATAGGACTGTTCAGCAAGAACATGAACATTGTTCCTCGTCTTTTCGCCGCCACACTTCGTTATCAATCCATGCAACACAACCAGCATTGCTGTGAATTTCAACCTCGTCTAACGATAAAAATCTCACAGATTAATCGCCCAACTAATCACTGAACAGCTCCTAGACAGCCATCTTTCACGTCATACAAAGTATTATTCTTTTTGCTTCCTGTTACGTAATAAAGTACCATTTGTTTAGCAATCTGTCAACAGCGTAAATTTATGGTAACTCAGTGTGAGTTTTTAGTAACACAGTGTGAGTTTTTTGCAACACAGTGTGAGTTTTTAGCAACACAAAAACAACCGTCTCCTTGTATCTGCACGTTATTCTCAAGCGAACGTGACCATTTTTGTTGCTATTTTTTTACAGAAAACGCTGTCATGCTCCACAAACAAAATGGTTGGTTCATATTCCAACAATATTATGCTTAGTTTCTACGCAAACAAAGTGTCACTACTACATTTAATACTATCTTCATAAACGGTATCTGGACAAATATCAATGCAAAAATATGGGTCACGGGTACGTGATATATCAAAAGCCAAAGTGCCATTCATGATTGTGCAAACGTCCTTGAACACTTCTAAGTCATGTATTTTCGTAAAAATGCCTTTTTCCTGTAAAATCCAAGAACAATCGTATTGCTTGATTTCACCGTTGTCATAATATAAGTATACTTTAAAATCGTCTGTTGGTAAGACTTGAAACAATTTTGGCCTGGACATTTAACACACTCCTAACTCAACGGCTTGATTCGCTTGAATTCTTTGTTATTCCACATCTGGAATAACTCTTCTTTATGAAGTTCGTACCAAGCAAGAACTAATCTTGCTTGCTTTGAGGGAAGCGCTCCTTTTGTAAAAGCGGCCTCGCTTAAATCAAATTGGGCTTCAATTCCATTGTATGTCGCATGAAAGTGTGGAGGATTATGCTCATTAAAGTACATTGTGATGACGATTCCTTCAAATCGTGATATTTCAGGCATATAAAACCCTCCAGACAATTATCATTTTCTGAGATCATCCCGAAGCCTTGCCGCAGTGCTCCCATTCTTTGGTGTTTTTCTGACCAAGTATATATTTCTCCATGTGACTGCCACATAGGCACATTACACCGCCAACGAGACTAACCAACGTCACAATCACTAAAGCATTCTACCACAAAGCAAACTGTTTTTCCACTTCGATTTGTCCGCACTCCCGCTCTACAACCGGTCATGAAACACCAAGATAAAACCGGACTTTTCGTTTAGATAGCTGCAAACGATTTCACGCCCACCTATATCAAGATGGTTTGTCGGTTCGTCAATCAACAAAAAATTGTTGTCATTCAAAATCCAAACTTCCAATCGGTGTTTATCTGGAAGCTAACATTTTCAAAGATGCGTTAAATGAAAAAGTAAATGCAACGATTTTGCCCCAAACAGCCCCAAACTCCGTGGAAATAAAAAGTGACAACTCCAAATACAGTCTGATAAGCAGTAAAACGGATAGGGATACTCTTGATTACGATTTCGCGCAGGAAAGCTGTTATGAATTTTGACGCAGTAAGAGCGCGGATACGCAGTAAGCACAACGAAACCGGCATACCTGCTGATGTTTATTACCGCCGCTATTTGCTTGAGCGTTTTATCGCAAGAATCGCCGCGTCGAAGCATCACAGCAGCATAATCATCAAGGGCGGTATGCTAATATCCGCGATTGCCGGGATTGACTCGCGAGCAACACACGACCTCGACACGACCATTAGCGGCAAGAACCTGACCATAGCCGACTTTGAAAACATCATCAGGGATGTCCTGCAAAATTTGGTTGATAACACATGCGAAAACAAGTATACTGATTTAAAATGGCAACTGTTAAGAACCTCTTCCCGTCATTGCGGGCTTGACCCGCAATGAAGAGGTTTGGAGGGTTTCAATATTGGGTTCCGAGCAGTTACTCAAAATGATAATCAAGGATAGGGGCTGACCAGGATGCGCAGATTCAACGTAACGGGGCTTTGCGTGCCAGAGGAAGACTACATGGTGGATATCAGCGGGAAGATAGCGCAGATAAGGCAGTTGGTGGACGACAGGCGCTATTTTACGATAAACCGCGCGCGGCAATACGGGAAGACCACCACATTGCTGTGTTTGAAAAAAGAGCTTGCGGATGATTATTTGGTAGCGTCAATCAGTTTCGCCGGGATCGGGGACGACGGCTTTGAATCGCAGGAAAACTTCTGCCAAATGTTTATAGGAATGGTGCGCGACGCGATGGAGCTTACCGTAGCGCCAAGCGAGTACGTAGAGAACTGGCTAGACCCCGAGGTTACAACATTCACAAAACTAGGCAAGCACATAACAAAGATATGCAAGCCCGGAGCAGATGGAACGGTTAGAAAAGTTGTGCTCATGATAGACGAGGTTGACAAGACGAGCAACAACCGTGTGTTCCTCCATTTCCTAGAAATGCTCCGGGAGAAATTCCTCGCGCGCAAAGGCGGGGGCGACTACACGTTCCATAGCGTAATCCTTGCGGGGGTCTACGACATCAAGAACATCAAGCTGAAGATGATTGGCGAAGGCGCTTACACGCCAACCGCGGAAGAGAACAAGCTGTACAACTCCCCATGGAACATAGCGGCATCTTTTCGCGTCGATATGTCGTTTAACCCTGCTGAAATAGCAGGTATGCTCGCGGAATACGAGCATGACCGCAACACAGGAATGGACATCCCAGGGGTCTCAGATGAGATATATAGCTACACTAGCGGCTACCCGTTTTTGGTATCGAGACTATGTCAGTGCGTCGATGAGGAGCTTGGCGGAAACTGGACTCCCGATGGCGTGAAGGACGCTGTGCGGATTGTGCTTGATGAAGGAAACACGTTGTTTGACGATTTGTTCAAGAACTTGGAGAACAATGACAAACTATACGACTTGATTTACGACATATTGATCCTTGGGCGGAAAAGGAGCTACGCTAAGGGAAACCCAACCATAGATATAGCGGAAATGTATGGGATTACCATGAGACAGGAGCAAAGTTTATCAGTATCAAACAGGATTTTTGAGATTATTATATGCAATTACTTTGTGTCAAAGGACGAAGAAACGCAGAAAGAGCATATAAACAGCGTCGTTCAAAATGACATATTGAAAAACGGGCAGTTCGACATGGAACTGTGCCTGCGGAAGTTCGCCGACCATTACTCCGAGATATGGAGCGGTCGAGACGCAGGGTTCATCGAGCGCGAAGGGCGGCTGTTGTTCCTGTCGTATCTGAAACCCCTCATCAACGGTCAAGGGTTTTACCACATTGAGAGCCAGCTCACGGATCTGCGCCGCATGGATATTGTCGTGGACTTTGGGCGTGAGCAGTATATTATCGAGCTAAAACTCTGGCGCGGCGAGACAAGCCATGACAAAGCGTATGAGCAGCTACTGGGCTACTTGGGGAGCAAAGGCGCGTCGGTAGGCTACATGCTGACGTTCGATTTCCGCCGAGGGGTGAACAAGCAGCCATACGCAAAATGGGTGGAGCGTGGCGGCACTCGGATATTCGACGTGGTTTTGTGAGAATTACACGAATGATTGTCAATAGGAAATTGCTAAAGAGCGACATTTGGTATCGTGACGTTGAGTAGCCTTTTATATCTCAATGCCTTTCGCGTTCGTTAGACTTTTAACGTCTTACGGCGACCAATAATTTTTAGCTACACCCATTTGTCGTTTCCCCTGCTCTCTGATTTGTCGTTTCCCCTGCTCGTCGTTTAAACTCCACCCCACAAGAAAATGAGGACACCCCCAACGGATGCCCTCATTTTTGTATCGTTCCTTACAATGTTGAGATTTAGATGATGGGTTAATCAACAATAAGAACACCCTCTGCGCATAAAGGCACATAATCGTTTTCGCGCCATATGAACCCTTTTACGGTACTTCCCGCCGAGGCTTGGATTGAGTAGTTTACAATGCCCATGGAGTCTGCACTGACACTAATATTGTTAATGGTTGTATCGGTCAGTCGGCCATTGTTGTAGACTGCGAGAATGAGTTGCGCTGAAAGCGTTGTTGCGCCTGTGTTGACAACCGTAAAATTGCCGTTGATCAGACCGTCAGGTTTCTCGCTTAGCGCGACGTTGGTATTCAGTACTCCTGCCTCGGTCCTGTAGTTCAGGTCGGGGTAAATCTCCCGGCCGTTTGTTTTGCCGAGCATTATGTTTTCCAGTGTGACATCATCCGCCGTTCGCACAAGCATTATCGTGCCTTCTTCGTATGCCCCGTTGTCCGACTTGACAATGACGTTCGTCTTGCCGTCTTTTTGGAAAACACTCAGGATTTCAGAATCCTGGAGAACAGTAATCGCTGATGCGTTAACCTCGCCTGAGAAAATGAAGTGTGCAGCCGTAATCTTATCTTCGTTGCCCGTTTGAATTCTTGATAAATCAACATAATACCCATTGTCTTTCTTTACGGAGCCGATCTGTTCGACAGAGCGGCCTTTTTGGCTCACTTCGGCTTGGGTGAGGAAAATTGGATGGTTGTCCGTGTTGCCGATCCAAGCGGGGCAGGCTTCCACGCCCATTGCCCTCGCGTAAAGGGCCGCCCAATCCTTTTGGCGGGCGTCTTCATCTCCTCTGTTGCCCTGAGTGCCGTTGTCGCCGTCATACTTAAAGCCGCTTTTGAAAACTGGGCCGCGCGTATACATCATCACATAGTATTCCGATGCGCGCCACTGGCCATGCCCTGTGTTGTAGCCGCCATGGTCGGAACCGATCATGAATGCGGTATCGTCCTTAATGTCATCGTTTTCGTCAATAGCCTTCACGAGTTCGTCAATCTTATTCGCCAATAACCTGCCAGCTTCATAAAATGCGGGGGTATACCAACGGGCGCTGCCGTGGCCGATTCCATCCATATATTGATCGGGCGCGACCCAAGCGAATGACGTATTTAGCATTTCGCCGCTATCGATCATACGAATCGCTTCGTCTATAAGCGCCATACTGCCGCCGCGATATTGGTATGCGCCAGTGTTGTTGCCTACTATGCCATTTTCCATGCTTCCCCACTCGATCATGGTGGTTTGCCTGCGGTTTGGCTGCGCTACCCTGATCTGCTCGTAGATTGATTTGAAAGGCGAAGCCTCTGTCGGGTAGTATCTGCTGCCAGCGATGTCGTTTGTGATAGTGTATGTCGAACTGTCGCTCGGCTCATATCCGTACATCATAGCCGTCCATGTCTGTCCAGAGATCGGCGGGTTTGCCGACTGGGCGTTCCATGTGTACGAGCCTGTTTCAGCCAAGCCGCCGGGCCCGTCGAACATATCAAAATGGTATACGGGGTCATTGTTCTTGGCTCCGTAGGTGAAAATAAGGTTTAAGGTGTTGCTGGTTTCCCTATACCCCTCGGGGACCAAGTAATTGCCGCCGCCGTCGATGCCGACGTAGATAACCCGCTTGACGGGATAAAAACCTAATTTGCCGTCCGTCGCCACCGCCGCTGGGTTGCCGCTAATAGCAACGTCCCCGATGGAAACAAGGCCGTCTCCATTTAAGTCATTGTCTGGATCAAAATGCGTCTTTATTGTAAGTTCACGCTTTGTTATGTCAAACATCCTTGAGCCGACGCCGCCAGCCCCCTGCGGTATGACTTCTTTGATGCCGAGAACAGTGGTTGTTGTATTAGTGGGCGCGTCGGATTTTAATTTAAAGCATAACTGGCCGATCCGGCTCGCTGTTATTAGTTCGTTTGGATTGCTGTTTGTTCTCGATCCAAGAGTAAATACGGCTTTAAGCTCACCCGTTGTCGGATCGTTCGTATATGTTGCCCCGGACGAGCGGTAAGCGGTATATTCCAGCACCGCAGGATCGTATGAGAATACTGCCTCTACGCTTTCGATTGCCTGTGAAACGTTATCCGTATCAAAATGGATGTTAACAAGGAACGGCGTGTCTACCGTAGCCCATTCCGCGCCGACAGCACGAAAGTTAAACGGAATCTTGTTTCCAACAGTAACACGAACCGAATCCTCCGCTAATCCTCCATCATCCATGTAGCTTCGGGCGATTATGTCCGCCGTTCCCACCGCAAGCGCGGCGTAGCTGCCGTTTTGATCAATCGACAGCACGGACGGGTTAGTACTGCTCCATTCAACCTCTGTGGAGACATTATTCTCCAACATCTTTACAGTACCTGTATCTCCGACTACAAGCCCACCTTCGGTAAATGATTTATCCAACGCGAACCGAACCCATTCGTAATTTAAAACTGTAACTGTGGCTATATCATCAAGGTAGCCGGAGCGTTTAGCCGTGACCGTAGTCTGCCCCTGCCTAAGGCCTGTGACACTGCCCGTTACGGTATTGAGGGAAATGACAGCTGGATCCGCTATTTCGTAGGTTACGCTCGAAGATCCAACAAACGCTTCTTTAATTGGAAGAACCGCCGAGCCGCCTAAAAATACGGATACGTCGCTGTTAGAGTTAAACACGCGAGCGTTGTATTGGTCTATGTAATATGAACCCGTTTCATAAAGCGTGGTTACCTCTTCGGGCGTGACTACGCGGTTGAACATCATGAATTCGTCAATCAAGCAGTCGTTACGCGCGTCGGGGTATTGCCCCGTGCCGTCGTTCCCGACAGTTGCATTATAGCCTTGAGACGGCGTTAGTGAAAGTCCGGCATATGCCGCGATACTACCGGAACCTGCGGGCTGGCCGTCAATGTACATCCGCATCATTCCGCCCTGTCTGTCGATAGTGGCGGTGAACAAATGCCACTGATCGTCGTTTATTGTCCTATTTGTGTCATAGTCTACCCGTGTTGTCCCGCTGGCGTTGCAGTTAAAACGAACATTGCCCGCACGAGTCGAAAAAACAAAGCCAACATTTGCGCCGCTTACCCAGTTCTTATTTGAGAAAAGTACAGGGTCGCCGCTCGGATGCTTGTCCTTGACCCACATTGAAATCGAAAAGCTGTAATCCCCTGGAAACTCCGTCCGGCTAAGCCGCACCCGTCCTTGATTGGTGTTGAAACGCGCCGCTTGCCCAAACATTCCATCCTCGTAAGCGACTTGGTTAGGCGTCGTCGTTGTTACCATCATATCCCTGCTGTCGCCATCAAACGGAATATAGTATTCCAAATGATTTTCGAACAACGGTGCAAGATCAAGCGCCGCCTGGCTTTCTTCCGCATTCGCGGTAATACACAACCCATTTGCAAACATTGCCGCAGTGAGCGTAATCGCCGCAATCCTCCGCAGAAAAGATTTTCCCTTCATTAAATCACTCCTCCTTGTACGTTAATGCCTAGTTGTTAGGTTCTGTTGCCGTTCTGTAACCGTTCTGTTGCCATTCTGTTGCCATTCTGTTGCCTTTTTATTGCCGTTTTGTTGCCGTTTTGTTGCCGTTATATTACCGTTCTATTTCTTTGCGCACCAAATAATTGTACTGGACGCCGACTTCAAGGCTATGCAGACGCGGTAAATTGCATTTGCCGCGCTCCCCCCCACGAAAGCATTTCTATCAAGCTCAGTTTATTATTGTTTAGCGCAAAACCATAATAACACCCGAAAAGTAAAATCCAATAGAAAGATCACGTAAAACATTCGTAAAACATTCATACAAGTTTTTGAATTGGAAAATCAACTTCAACGACAAGGTCATGCCATCCGAAAGGATGTGTATTCGGTGACAAGGTCATGCCATCCAAAAGGATGCATATCCGATGGCAAGGTACGGCGGGAGTGCAGGGTTCTGTGAACAATTGATTATCTATCAAGTCAGAAAATTGCTAATTCAAATCAAATATTTAATAGGAATGGCTCTGGCACTGCTATATAATTATACCCACGAGCGCGACTATTCAAATACCCCTCGTCATTGCGAGCAAAGCGAAGCAATCCAGGCACCGAATTAACGGGAGAACACAGCAAAACATAGATTTCACGGACTAGATTGCTTCGTCGCTGTGCTCCTCGCAATGACGAAGAGGGGGTATTTGAATAGAAACCCCGAAGCCGATGTGGTTTTCAGGATTATTCGGGTATACATCTGGAAGTATAGAGTGTACCTTATTTACAATTTTACAGTTGCTGATTGGTGATAAAAGAGTACTTCCGGGGGGGGAAGCACTTTGTTGTTGTTTGAAGTTATTTTATCCATGTATATTCGGATTGGGGGTGAAGGAAAGAATAACATCACAGGGTATGTCAATCACTGATATCAAAATTCTTAAGGAGGTAGACTATATTGTTAAAAAACAAGAATGGAAAGCTTTGTACTGCAATTCTTTTGGTTCTGAGTTTCGTTTTTTACTGCGTGAATCCAGCAATAGCGGCGATTACGATTGATAACAGTTTCACGGCTTTCATGGTACCGAACGCGCACGTTGATACGGCATGGAGATGGCCGTTGCAGCACACGGCTGACACAGTTATTCCTGACACGATAGGCAGGGCAATCACTGCCCTGAAGACAAACGAGAGTTACAGATTCTCTTTTCCGGCGACAAAGCACTACGAATATGTAGACGAGTATTACCCCAATTACTGGGAAGATTTAAAGGCGCTTGTTAGAAGCGGGCAATGGGATGTTGCAGGCGGGCAGGTCGTAGAGACCGACCTTAATATACCCAGCGGCGAGGCGCTGGCACGCCAGAGTCTTTACGCGCAGCATTATATCGCGAAGACGTTCGGTGAGGAATATCAATCAAAAACAGCTTTTCTGGTAGATACTTTCGGTTATTCTGGTCAATTTCCTCAGATTGCAAAAAAGTCCGGCATGGATTATTTTGTAACGGGGAAACTAGGCGCGGGCGGGCCCTATCTTGGATTGGCGCCCGGCCCTGATTATGAATCTCACGGTGATAATAGCTGGCGTGAGTCCGACCTATTCTGGTGGCAGGCTATTGACGGAAAAAGCGACGTCCTATCCTATGTTGTCCCGAGTTACGGGGGTGGAGGATTTGGAACGTCGGATCTTTCTAATACAAACGCAAATAACGTCTTTAACCGTAACAATAGGACGGAGTATTACAGTGGCGTTAAAACAGCTTTAAATTTGTACGGTTCAGGCGACCATGGCGGCGGGCCGAACATCGGGACAGGTTCCAACACATACGGCTTGCCGGCTGCTCTCGACGCTAACAATTCAGTCGTCCCCAAAGTGAAAATTGCCACTGCAACTGAATATTTTACGGAAACAGAGAAAACACAGAATCTAGACAACGTCTTTAAATATCAGGGCGAATTGTATTTCAATCTCCACCGCGGTACATATACGTCCTGGTCGCGTATGAAGTCATATAACCGTCACAGTGAAATTTTGGCTGAAACAGCTGAGAAAGCTGCGACGTTGAGCCAATGGATTGGTACGGCGCCTAATAACAGCGCTTCTCGTATTGCAACCGCATGGGATAAGATTCTATTAAACCAAATGCACGATATACTGCCCGGTTCCTCAGCTCCATATATTTATTACACAGCTTATAATAATCATGAATTGGCTAAAAACCTTTTGACGAATGTCCAAAACAGCGCACTTGCGGGCATTGCGCACCGCGCTAATACGTCAGTCAGCGGTATACCGGTGTTTGTTTACAATCCGTCTTCCTGGACACGCAGCAACCGGGTTAACGTGGACATTCAATTAGACCAGGCGCCTAACTACATAACTATCCTTGATGGGGATAAAGAGCTCCCGATAAGTATAATAAGCCGAGATGACGCCGCAGGTAAAATAACGGTAAGCTTTTTAGCCAGTGAAGTTCCCGCTTTGGGATTCAAGGTGTTTAACGCTGTTCCATCGGTGGCGGCTTCGTTGTTTGATTCCGATCTTAAATTCGATGCAGATAATTGGATTGTTGAGAACAACTATTTGAAAATGACACTGAATCCGGAAACTGGCTACATTAAAAGCTTGATAAATAAAGCCGATAGCAACCGTGAGGTGTTTGCCCAAAATAGCGGAACCGAAGCAAATGAGCTTCATGTTTACGTTGATACCGGCGGCGGCACTTTCCCCGCGTGGGATGTTATGGAAAACGAACTGAACAGAGAACCCAGCTATATTCTTGATGAAGCGCCTGTAACAATGAAAGTCGTCGAGAACAATCGAGATAGAATCACGGTTCAGGTTACAAAAGAATGGAACAACTCAACAATAAACCAATACATTACCATGTACGCCGACGTAAACCGCATAGACGTTCATATGGGGTTAGACTGGCGTGAAATACAGCGCTTATTGAAGGTCTCGTTCCCTATACTCTCGGACGCTTCACAAGCCACTTACGAGATAGCTTACGGAGCGCTACAACGCCCTACAACCCGAGACAATAACTACAACAGAAATCGTTTTGAAGTATCCGGTCAAAAATGGATGGATGTTACAAATGAAGCGAAAACCAATGGCGTCAGCATATTAAACGACGACAAGTACGGATTTGACACTCTGAAAAAAACCGTGGGGGACGAAACATTTGTACGCGCGCGCATGACGCTCGTTCGCGCACCATTGGGCGCCGATTTGCAGTACGAAAGAGAGAAATATGGCCCCGCATCCTACTATATCGACAACACATACCAGGAATTCAACTATTCAATCTATCCTCACACAGGTTCCTGGGAAGATGCAAACACAACAAACAAGGCTCATGAGTTTAATTATCCCATGACAGCTTTCCAAACGGCTAAAAGCAACGGCGGGATGGGAAGTTCATATTCGTTCGTCAGCTCTAATAAGGATAATGTTATCATCGGCGCTCTTAAGAACCAATTTGACGCGCCGGACGATAAGGATACTTTCATATTGCGAGCCTTTGAAAGCGTTGGCAGAGATACTGCTCAAGTAACCATAACACTGCCGTCCAACGTAGTTGAAGCCAGGGAAGTAAACATTCTTGAGCGAGCCTACTATGGAAATAAAGCTATATCGAAAGATGGAAATAAGATCACGTTTGATATGGGCAAATTTGAGATTCTAACCATTGAATTAAAACTTGCTCCATTCGGAGGTACGTCTGTAGCCCCCGAACAGGCAAGCATCAATTTGTCGGCTTATTTCAACCTTGACGGTGTGAGTAGCGACAACAATCGCAGGGATGGTAATTTTGACGGGTCGGGCAACACTGTGCCTGTTCGTAACTGGCCGACGGAAATAGATTACCAGGGTGTCAAGTTTAACCTTGCGACGACTGTTTCTGACGGTGAGAACAACTATGTTCGGGCTGAAGGGCAGGCGATACCTCTTCCCAGTGGTAATTACAACAAGATTTACCTGATTGGGGCTTCCACTGGAATCAAAAATCAGGTTTTGGCTGATTTTACTGTTAATTACACTGATAATACCAGCACTAACAAGGACATCAAAATCTCGAATTGGCTTGCCGACCTGTCCGGTTGGGATCGTTACGAGAATGCCGACACTAATCCATACGTTCTTGACTCGATTGCCCATGTGTTCACGCATTACCATAATGGCGTCAGCGATGAGATGACATGTGACAACTATCTGTTCGTCTATTCCATCGACCTGGACGGTTCCAAAACGCCAAGAGATATCATATTGCCAAATGTCGAGGATATAAAGATTGCTGCGATATCAATCTCTAACAGTCCAGTTCCAGGTTTTGCCAGCGTTGTTGAAAACCTGGAGCGCCCTGAGTATGGTATTATGGATCGCACGTTTACGCTAGACGGCAAAGACGCGGCAAACATCGACGCCGGCGAAGTCACGTTTAAGGCCGACTTCGGCATTGAATACGGTTCCAGAAGCGTCAGCGTGATTATCGCGCGCTTTGACCAAAGAGGCATACTGCTTGACGCTGCCATGACAACGCAGGCTCTTGACATAAAGAGCGCTGGTCAGCAAATAAATGTCGAAACGCCGGCAATAACGATACCGAATGATGAGGATCTGCAAACGTGCAGCGTAATCGGATTTGTCTGGGACGGAATTTCAATGGCGCCGCTTATGGAAGAATCTGCAATGGGTGAATGGCAGAGACCCCCCGCGCCAAACCTTTCGCTCGGCAAGACAGTGGTAGCGAGTTCCGGTTCCAACACGGGACGGGTTAATGATAATGACGAGTCAACCCGCTGGTCGGCGTCGAATAGCAACAACCAGTGGATATACATTGACCTAGGGGCGCCCATGACCGTGTCCAGGGTTGAGATATTGTGGGAAGCCGCATATGCCCGTACGTTCAGGATTGAGGTTTCAAACGACGCGTCAAATTGGACGAGCGTATTCCGCACGGAAGATTCCCTGGGCGGTTTGGAAACTGTGGTTTTCAACCCTGTCGAAGCCAGATATGTGCGGATGTTCGGTGAAGTCAGAGCTCTAAATTATGGAATGTCCATTTGGGAGTACAGGATTTTCGAGTATTAGTTAGAAACGCAAGCAAGACAAAAAGACAAGCAGGGCAAAAAGACAAGCAAGACAAAAAGACAAGTAAGACACTGCTTGTCTTTTTGCTGTCTAGCTTACGTTTTACAACAACCAAATCGGCACGATTAGGTTGTGTGTTAGGTTGTGTGTGAGGTTGTGTGCGAGGTTGTGTGTTAGGTTGTGTGTTAGGTTGTGTGCGAGGTTGTGTGCGAGGTTGTGTGTTAGGTTGTGTGCGAGGTTGTGTGTGAGGTTGTGTGCGAGGTTGTGTGTGAAGTATAAAGTGGCATAGTTTTTGATTTTGCTCAGGGGGTATTCTTGTTCAACAGTGTTGAAACACCGAAGGGCGGCTCAATCGGCAGGCTTATCTCTACGCACAAGCCTTTCGGCTCAATGTTTTTAAAACTAATGCTTGCTCCGCCGTTATAAATCAATTCTAAGGTAGCCATGACGTTCCGAATTCCAAAGCCCATTCCGCTAACACTTGACATATCTACATTTGCTGGTGTATTTGAGTCAATATTATAATTTTCCATTTCCGCGAGGAACTCGCTTGAGCACCCATTGCCGGTATCCTCTACGCTAAGATGCAGGCACTCGCCTTCATCAGATGAGGAGTGTGATGAGCTGGTTTTCCTGCATTTAATGAATACGCATATGCCCGACAAAGGATCCATCCCGTGCTTTATACTGTTCTCCACAAGTGTCTGCAATATCATGGCTGGAATCTGGCGGTCATTGCATTCATCCGGAATCTCTGTCATCAAAAAAATCTTGTCTGGGAACCGGTTCTTCTGCATGTTTATGAAATGCTCTATTTGGCTAATCTCGTTCTTGAGCGGCGTTAATGTAAATTTATTGCGGAACAAGTATCGGGAGAAATTTGAAAAATCTGATATGAAAGCAATCAATTTTTCCTTTTCATCAAGCGTCGCCAGATTTGAAATTGTCGTGAGGCAACTTAGAATGAAATGAGGTTTTATCTGCATCTGATAAAAATGCAATTCCGCCTGCTGTCTTTTAATGCACTCCTCATAGTTGTCAATTTTCAATGATTCAATTTGTTTGAGCATACTGTTAAAAGTGTTGTATATCGCGATGTATTCACGCGCTTCGCCCCGAGGAGTAATGCTGTAAGACAGGTTGCCCCTGTCAACCTCAAGGATTGCGTCGCCAATATGCTTGATGGGGCGCAAAACTTGCCTGTAGATACTGATAATTATCCCAACGAACGCCGCCACCGACGAAATCATTAAAATGAATGATAATATGTATACCCAATAGGTATCCTGCAAAATCATTCTGTCGGGAATAACCATGAACAACCTGAAAGCCGCCGTATAGGATTCCTTGCCCACAAGCAGGTGCAGTTCTGGTTTTCCGTCCATATAATAGCTTGACAAGTCTCTTGAGAGGTCAATGTTAAGTTTATGCGTCTGTTCGATATCCGTGAGAGGCTCTCCCTGGTTGTCGGCAAATATAAAGCTTCCGTGCCCTCCAGTGTCTGGCGATAAAAGCGTTTTCAGGCTTTCGGGCTTCGTTGCAATACCCATATACCCGCCGTAGAAGGATACAATGTTGAAGAAATATTTGTTGTCATTTATCCGAACCAGCGTCCAGTTGACGTCAACATTGTCCCGGTTGGAGGGAAGTCCCTCAATGTAAGCAGAGAATAGCTTTTTCTCAGGATACGAAACCTTTTCGCTTGAATATGAGACAATGCTGCCGTACTTGGGAGTATACACAAAGGCGGTGTCTATTGCCGGGTTTAGGGCAAGCATTGCCGAGAAGTCGTTGAACATGGATATATTAGCATAAAGCCGCTGAGTATCGTCTTCGCTGATTAGTCGCATAAGGCTTGCGGTATTGCTGCTTTGGGCAAGCAGCGACAAATAGCTGTCAATCAATGCCGAGTCGATTTGACGCATATAGAACTCTATTGAATCCTGGCTACTGCGTGAAGTCTGATCACGCAATGCCGACGCCATTAAAAAATTGCTGAGGTTTGAGCTAATCAGCAGGGGCAGCAGGATAAGAAGCACCTGAAGAATAAGCCTGGTCCGGATTGATTTATTATCCATAGTGGTTCCCTTTATCCGGTTTTTCTAGCCAAAGATCAAGCTGGCGCTGTTTTTCCTGGATTATTGCGTTGATTCCAGCGTCATTGAGCTCGTCAATAAACTTAGGCAATTCAGTTTTTGGATCAAGAGATCCCGTCTCAAGGGCGAGCGAATATTTTTGCACGACTTTGAGACATGCGGCAACCTCCGCTGACACAAAACCGTCGTCAAACACAAACCCAAACGTATTGCTATATATAGCCTCGCTTCCCAGCTCAGCCAACTTGAAGTAGTAGTCGGGATCATCACTGATCGTATCCCAGACAAGGCGGTTCCGCATGTCGCCTATCAAGAAATAATGGCTGGTTTCGTAACCCGTATCAGCTACTGAAGCGCAGTCATCAGGGAGGCGAATGGTGCCGTTTTCATTCTTGATGTAATGCTCCCCTTCAATGCCGTAGGCAAGCAGCTGATATATTTCCTTGTCAGTCGAAACCAAACTCAGCCACGCCATAGCCGCCTCCTTATTCTCGCTGGCCGCGCTAATGGAAACACCGCGGCTGCGCGTGTCAAAAAAGAGCTGGCTCATAGGAATGACCCAGGAATCGACTCCAAAGAATTCACTGCCACAAACTAGATATGGTTCGTCATATTTTAATGCGCGATGGTTGTTCATTACAGAAAAACCTTCCCCGCTTTGGTATTGCAAATCCCTGTTGACATCTAAAGTGGCGGCGTTTTTGGGAAAATACCCTTTTAGGAAAAACCTCCTCGACATGTCGAGAAGCTCAGCGTATTCGGGCGTTTCGTATAGGTTGACGACATTATAGTTATCATTATTTAATATGACTCCTAAGCTTCCTCTACCTCCCAGGGTTGATATGGTTCTGATGCCGTCAATTATATTATATCCCTGAAAAGCCGAATTGCCATAGTTAGTTGGAATATAGCACTTGATGAAGGGATCTTTTTCACGTACTATCCTGAAAATATCTTCCATATCATCAAAATACCTTACGCTTTTTATCATATCCTCCAAACCGAATCTTTTAGCCATGTCCGCGTTGACAAGTAGACAGTTGTATCCAAAGTCTGCGTCATTATAGGCGATGCCGTAAATAATGCCATTAAACTTCATTAGGTTATTATTGAATCCGCTGTTTATCATATTATTCCCATATTGAGGAAGCAAATCATCCAGAGGGGCAAGTGCGTTTCTTGCCGCTAGGGTAGTAAAAACCCTGCCATCGAACAGAATATCTATTTGCTGACCGCTGGCAAGCTTTGAGTCTATTTTTGACCCTATGTTCGTGTGGGAATAGGATTCCAACGTAACTGTGACGTTGATTTTTTCTTTTGTCAATTCGTTCAGGCGGGCGATTACACGCTCATTATCGGGCGCTTCAGGGAATACCTCACTGTAAACGTAAACGAGGTTGACCGTCTCTTCGGCAAAATACCCATTCCAGCCCAGTGGCGGGGCAGGCGTCCGTTGCTGGGAATTCTGGGAGCACCCGGTGGCGGCTATACATAACATAATAATACATAGCTGTACTAAGCGAAGAAATCTTTTCATCAGTACCTCCTCTTGTACTCAGTAGGAGACATTCCAGTATGCTTTTTAAACAATTTAGAAAAATACGAGAGATTGTCTATTCCTACTTCAGAAGCAATTATGCTAACATGAATATCTGAGCGCAGAAGTTGCTTTGAACGTTCAATACGTACGCTGGCAATATACTCAGGAATTGAAACACCGACTGTTTTATTGAATAATCTGGAGAGATAATCTGCATTGACAAATATTGCGCGGGCAATGAATTGGCGGTTTAGATCTTTGGCGTAATTCTCCTGGATGAATGATTTGGCTTTTTCAACCAATGTCTCGCCATTGTCATGGTCATTGAAACAGGGTATGATCCTGTCAATGAAATAACTTATCCATTTCATCATATCAAAGATCGACACGGACGACTTTCTATAAAGTTCAGAGGAAAACTCGAAGTCAAACATAGATTCCGGTTGGATTTCGTTGGCAAGCAGCGCCTGTCCGACCATCTGTATGAAATCATGCTGAAATGATGCCAAAAACCCCGGACTAGTTTTATTTTTTCTCTTTGCCATATCAAAAAAGACCTTCAGGCTGTCTAATAGGCTTATCTTCTCAGCATTTACCAGATATTGTTTCCACTCTTCCCACTGGGGGGTTTCCTTCATTTCAAAGAAGGAGATATTAGGCTCTTCTGGGTAATTGCTTTCAAAATCATTCCGTTCAGAATGCATAGCCGACGTAGCGTGATCCGCAAGCGGACTAATTCTTTGGCGCCGAATCCGCTCGACTGAACACTCAATTGCCCGTTCTAAAACCATAATGGGTTCAGTTTTCACGATATAGTCTATTACCCCAAGCCTCAACGCTTCCTGGGCATAGGAAAACTCGGCGTAATTCGTTAGAAGTATGAATTCTGTTTCATACCCATGTGTTTTCACCCACTTCAACAAATCCATACCAGTGCCGTTGATAACCTCAATATCACATATGGCAAGGTCAATCTTATGCTTTTCAAACAGCAAGAGCCCGTCCGGCACATTGTTTGCGGTAAGATGGCTGGAAACGTCGAAACGATCCCAGCTTACGTTGGCAAGCAACGATTGTGTCATAGTCGCGTCATCTTCGAAAAGAAGAACGGTATACCCCATGTGGTTCCCTCCATATATCTTCCACACCATTATAACACAAGACAAAATAACAATAACTATAACTGTAAACACTAATCAGTTACAAACAACCTACAAACAACCTTTTAAAGGGGGGTTACTATAAAGGGGGGTTACTGTAAAGGGGGGGACATAGCGGGCCGGGTGTAAAGGGAGTATAATGCTTAGACACTGCCAAGCTGTCTCAGCGACTCATATATTATTATGCCTGCCGCGACGCCGACATTCAGGGATTCTGCGCCGCCGGGCATCGGAATCGACATGCTTTCGTCACAGAGTTCCAAAACGTCTTGCCGTATGCCGAAAGCCTCATTGCCGACTACCAATGCAAAATCCGAGGAAAGGTCTAATTCGTAATAGCGCTTTTCGGCATATGCCGCTGTTGCGTAAATCTTGACGCCAAAACTCTTAAGCATGCGAATTGAGCTGTGCAGATCGGCATTTTGAACGACAGGCAGTCGAAAGGCTGAACCCATGGATGCCCTCAGTGTTTTTGGGGAGTACAAATCGACACAGCCGTCGGACATTATCAAACCTGAAAAACCTGCCGCTTCGGCAGTTCTTATGATTACACCCGCATTTCCTGGGTCGCTGACGCCATCCAGAATGACAAAGCGGCGCCGGCATATCGGCTCTTGAGTAAAGGGGTCATAGGCACCTTGGCTATGGCGGGGGCGAAGGATATCCTCTAGCTTGTACTCGGCTGTTTTGATAATCGCGACGACCCCCTGTGGCGTCTTGGTGTCACACGCCGCGTTAATAAGAGAATCGCTCAAAACAACGGGGTCTATTCCGGTTGCCTTGAGCGATTTAGATATTTCATCAAATGCGTCACCCGATATGAAGCTCTTTGTTAAATACAATGATACAAATTCAACCCCGCTCGTTAGAGCGTCTAGCACAAGCCTGTTGCCCTCAATGAGGGCCAATCCCAATTCTTTTCTTTTGCATGGCCTTTTTAACTCTCTCAAAAGCTTGTATGAGGGCGTCAACGGCTTCCCCTTGCCTTTTCAACTAGCGATGTAAAACCTTCTGCGTCGTTAACCGCCATATCTGCAAGGACTTTTCTGTCGATCGTTACGCCTGCCACTTTTAAACCATTAATTAACTTGCTGTAGGACATGTTGTTCATTCTGGCAGCCGCGTTTATCCTGGTGATCCACAGTTTTCTGAAGTCCCTCTTTCTTGCCCTTCGATCTCTATATGAGTAAACCAGTGACCTCATCACAGCCTGATTTGCAATTCTAAAACTTCTGCTTTTACTGCCCCAGTACCCTTTCGCCAGTTTAAGAACCTTCTTATGCCTCGCGCGGGTTTTAACTGCTCCCTTAACTCTTGACATTCGTGCCACTCTCCTTTATTTGTATGGTATCATCTTTCTGATTGCCGACTCGTTAGCAGCCGATACTATTGTTGACTTTCTGAGGTTCCTCTTCCTTTTCGGTGTTTTTCCAGTCAGAAGATGAGACTTGAACGCTTTATTCCTTTTAATCTTTCCCGTCCCTGTGAGATTAAACCTCTTTTTCGATGAACTATGGGTCTTTATTTTGTACATTGCAATTCCTCCGATTAGTTTTTTGGATTGAGTATCATTGTGATGCTTCTCCCCTCAAGTGTTGGCTTTTTTTCAATAACACTGTCTTCTTTTACAATATCTGCAAATTTGTTTAGGATTTCATAACCTGTAGATGTATAGTTTAGCTCTCTGCCGCGAAATCTCACGCTAACCTTTACTCTGTCTCCGTCTTTAAGAAACTTCCAGGCATTCTTAACCTTAAAGTTGAAGTCATGCTCATCTATCGACGGCTTAAGCCATATCTCTTTTACGCTAATAACCTTTTGATTTTTTCGGGCTTCCTTTTCCCTTTTGGAAAGCTCAAACATATGCTTGCCATAATCCATGATCTTGCAAACGGGAGGTTGTGCTTGAGGGGCAACCTTTACAAGATCGAGGTTTTTGCTGTATGCGATATTCTGCGCGTCTTTCGAAGACATGATACCGAGAGTGGAACCGTCAGTATCTATCAGTCTTACTTCAACGTCTCTGATTTCCTCATTGATCATGGTTTCATTTCTAGCGATAACTACACACCTCCATATACAATCACGGTCTACTGTGAAGCGCATGAACTTTGCGGCTTTTATACTTTCATGGGCTTCTCAAAAAAATTTTTTTAAAAACAAAAAGGGGCAGCCAACGAGCCACCCCATACATAACCTGGTCACACCAACACCGGCTGCCAATGACGGCAAACGGCAAATGTAGCCTGTTATTAACCTTATCGGCGGGTCAGCGCCTGAAGGTGAGAAGCGGCTAAAACCTCTGCTTTGTTTCTGCACCATACTATCAAGAATCCTTGCGGCTGTCAATGTTTTTTAAATTTATGCTCACTTTACGCCACCTTATGCCCACTTTAGGCCCACTTTACGCCCACTTTACGTCCGCTTGCGCTTCGCCAAAGTTCTGATCCTCACTACTACCGCACTGACAAACGATACTAGCGGCAACCCGCGGTGAAGCCCGAAAATGCCGCCCCATAACCCGTACAGTTTCAGCTTCTTGAAATATCTCCCCGCAAAGGATTTAAACATTTTCTCAATCTGCTTCGAGTCCATGGCATTTATCTGTTTTTCGGCAACTTCTTTAAACTTCATAGTTTTAAGTATGTCGGGCAGGGCGCCCTTGAGCGTTTGCAGTAGCGCGTCCGTCACACTGTTTGATACTTCTTCTAGTAACTTGTCGTCAAGGACATCTTCAATATTTGCGCCAATATCATACAAAATGCCTGTTGACAACGAAGCAAGACACTCCCTCACCTCATCGTCGCCACATATTTCACTCAACATTTTTTCTATTACGCCCGCATACACCGTTGCACTCTCGTACGCCATAGCGCCCTCCCTGGCTCTGCCAGCTCCACCCGCATAGAAGCCCTCCCCGACCATGCCAACAACAGCCGTAGCCAAGCCGGAGCCGCAAACTGCGTCTGCGGCGCATTTTTTAAGGACGCTCATGTCTTTGTTTGTATAGCCCTTCAACACGCTTGACAAATCAAAAGCAGTCTCGGGTTCCCGAAGCAACGCTTCAAAAAAGCCCACTAAAGTCGCGGATATATCACCCGCCTCTATTCTAATGCTCTCAGAAAGCGCGTGCGACACGGCCCTAATATGGGGATCCACAAGGGTTAAAAGTTTTTCAATCGAGTCAATGTCCAGGGCTTGTAGCACATCCGCCATTTTTATGCCCTCGAACATATCAAAAACGATTTCTGATATCAGCGAAGCCACCTCATTTGTAACCCCGCTGTCATTAAAGATGTATTCCAGTAGCGATTCTACCTGCTTTGTATCAACAAGTATCGGATCTTGTTCCCGAAATAATTCCAATAGCCCGTCCGCTGTGCTTCTAATGGCTTTCTTTATCTCTCCAAGTTTTGACTTAATAAATAGCGGCAATTGATTATCAAGCAAATCGTCGAACGCGAGATCCAGAAGCTCATCCCCGTCTGCGGCGGCATATGCGATAGATTGCAATACTCCAAGCTTTGTTCTGGCCCCGATCCTTATCATTCCCTTTAAGCGTACCCTGTTCGCCATTAAATACTTCATCGCCCTGTCGTATAAGCCGGAAACAATACTGTCAAAATTCTTGTCAAAATATTTTTTCGCAATACCAGGCGCAAGCCCTCCCGTCCTGCCGCCCGCACCAACAAGGAACCCCGGCATTATACCCCTGATTGCCGCTTCCCGGTTTTTCTTCGTTGACAAAAGGGCCCTCACAGGCGCCCTGACGCTTTCCTTGCCCCTTAACAAAACATCGTTTCCGTGCGATCCCGCCCACTTCTCATACGAAGATCCAACAAGCATCCTAAACAAGCTTCTAAGTTCAATATCGTCTATGTTTTGTAACTTGTTTTCCAAATCCTTTCGAAAACCGTCTGTCCCAAATAAATCCATGGCTCCTTTATTTGAGACGGCTGCCGAAGCACAAACATACTCTATGGCGGCGCTTATTTCATTCGTCCCAACATTTTGGCTTTCGAGTTTCAGGACTGTTTTTCGCAGATCCGTTAACAGGCACTCGGACAGCATACCCGCATTCGCTTTCGCATAACCTACGCCCGCACGGGCAATCCTCTCCCCCATTCTGGCGGAATTTCCGGCAATGGCGGCTCTAAGGGTTCCATATTGTTTCCTGGCAATGTTCGATTTTATCAATTCTTCCAAAGCCTTCTGGTTCGATTCAATAAGCTGGGAGGAAACTTCTTTGGAGAGCAAGGTATCGTCCGTAAACTTCCCTACAAACGAAGCAAGCCTTTCTTTGTTGGCATTTACAACGCTCCTTAGCTTGAAGCCAAATACACTCACAGCCCTATGCGGACGGAAAAGCATCTCAAGGGCTACCACATTTGTCATCCAACCAATAACCCCCATCAAAAAGACGTTTACAGCCGTCATCGCAACGATATTCCCAGCATTGGGGCCAGCCGCCAAGCCGGAAAACCACGCCACAAAACTTTCAAATCCCGCTGCCAAGTTGGAAAAACCTCCCGTTTCATTAGCAAACCCTGCCGAGGTATTGATAAGCCCCGCCGCAATCCCAACAACGCCCCCAATAACAGCCCCCAGTATTACGATATTCTTTAGTTGCCCCAAAAAGCTTTCGGCAACTTTTAATATTTCTGCGTCGTTTAGCTTTTTTAACTTTCCTGAAACCGCCGCTTTTATGTTCCCCTTTACCATTGCATCGTAATTTGTAAACAAAAAACCCGATATGGAAGCCGCAATTCCGTGCAAAGACGCAGTAAACAGTTTTTTTGCGCGATTTATTGGCTTCGCTGATTTTAGATTGCAGATAAGTTCTTTAACTGCCATTGCTATGGCAGACCTTCGGGAAATTAGGAATTTCCTGGCAGCCCCAGCCATGCTTTCCTTGTGCTTCTCATTCCGCAACGCTTCAGAAAGCGTGTTCAAACCCGCTTCCACGAGCATTTGCGGCTTCACCCTTTTCCTGATGATATCAATGAAAACCCCCGAATTTGCGGACATCGCTTCGTCAATTTTCGACATAAGCGCCTTTTCGATGTGAATATATACGTTTTGCCCGGTTGATAGCCCCTCTTCGCACTTAGAAACAACAAACCCCTGCAACAGTTTAAGCGCCCTTTCCTTATCTTGGCCCGGCATATTTTTAATGGCATTCGCTGGGATTGCGTTCAACGCCCAGCCCGTAATACTCTTTGCCAGGCTTTTTGCCGAAAAGTCAAACTCGATGCTGTTTATTGCCCCCGACAAACCAAAATTGTTTATCTTTTCTACCACAAATTCTGGGCTATATACTTTTCGCATGTTGCCTATCCTATTTTCTGCCACACCCTTCAGCAAGCCAACAATATTATATCGGCTTACAGCATCCTTAAAAAACGTCCTCCTCGCAAATGTCGCCGTCCTCTTGCTTGATTGCCCCGATATTATCGCGTTGTCAATTGAAGCCTGAAGCAAAAGTTCAATTTGTTTGCCGTTATTATCAATAAACTTGGAAACCAAGTTAGAAAGTTCCTTGTACGCAAACGATAAAAAAGACTCAAGCTTCCGTCTATCAACAATCAAAACCTCTGAAAGGGATCTGGGGGGCAACTCGTTCGGGTTGTACCCGTTGCCTGGCATTGGGCCGGACCGCGCTCCATTTGGGTTGTTCCCGCTGCCGGGTGGGGTACCAACCCACTCCCCGTTTGGGTTGTTCCCGCTGCCGGGCATGGCACTAAGCCGCGCCCCGTCAAGAGTGGCGGCGGCCTTAGCCAAAATGCCCTTTATCTTTTCCGCATATGCTCTTTTAGCTTCGGCACCCCCAAGCCTTCTTTGGCTCGCTTCAGCAACAAAGCTCCTGACATTATTTGCCCTGTCGCGCCCAATCATTTCAGCGACGGTCATATTTTCGAAATGCCCCTCAAGCCTGTCCAGCGCATTGGCGTCGACAATAAGCTCTGAAAGCTTTTCAAGCGTCCGCGCAGACCTGTCAAACAAATTACCCCGCATAACAAGAACAGCGTTATTATACATACCGGAAATATTGTTGCGCACCCTGGCGGCGAACTCTTCCCCAAGCATGTTCTTGACAGAAATGTTGCCAGCGTCACAAACAAATGCGGAAAGCGCATCTTGCGCGGCATCACTATTTATTGCGCGGCTTAATAGGCCCCTTGCGGCGGCGCTAAGCCCGCTATCGCCACTTCCCAGCTCATGCGCCAGAATATCCGCCGCCTTAGCAACAACACAAGCGACAAAACCAGACGCACCCAGCCCGGCGGACCTATCCTGCCCGTATCGAGCTTCCAGCCTGGCGGCCTTGTATTGCCCATTTCCGGCATCCAGCCCGGCGACCCGTCCCTCTATGTATCCGATGGCTTTTGAAATAGCAGATTCGAGGCTCCCTAAGCCGCCAATTCTTTCGGCTTCGGCTATTTCTTCAAATAGCCTATCGGAAACATCGGCCAGAAATATCCTCACGGCATCTAGAAAAGCTTCGCTCCTCAGGCTATCCCTCATAGCATCGCGGCATATGAGTTCCTCCTCGACAAGCGAAGCCAAATTGTCAATAAACAAATCCCGCGTCTTGACAATTACGCCGCCAAATTTAAACTTCCATACGCCGTACTCTTTAAATATCATCCTCAGGGCTATCAGATTTGTAATATAACCCGTCCAAGCCCCTATTAGAATTTCCGGCACAAAAAATTCTATCATAGTTTCTTCACGGCATCCCCACGACATCCTAACAGCAAATGTATTCTATCCCAAATCAAACATTTTCTTTTCCGCTTTGCCCACTGCTGACACGGCGAATTCTTTTTCGTTTATTATTCTGTCTATCAGTTCGTTTGTCATCTCAAGGCTAATGCTATCGACCTTGTCAAGAACCTCTTCTGGGGTGCGCACATACCCCAGAAGCAAATCCGACTTGCCTAAAACGGACATTCTGCCCTGAGTCCCCTCTAATCCAAGAATAAACCCTCCCCTGAACTGGTCTTTTGCCTTTTGTAGCTTGTCATCACTGATTCCTTCCGCTTTCAGCTTCCTAAGTTCGTCCCATATGAGCAAATATACCCTTTCGAGCTGGTCCGGGTTCATCCCTGCGTATATGACAAATTGCCCAGCGTGCTTGCAGGAGGACGAATACGAATATATCGAATACACTAGCCCCAGTTCTTCCCGTATCTTCTGAAAAAGTATTGAACTCATTCCGCCGCCCAGAATACTGTTGATCAGATTAAGCGTATAGTTGTCGTCATTTCCAAGCTCGATCCCCTTCATGCCAATGCATAGGTGTACTTGTTCAGTGTCTTTTTGCTTGATATTGACCCCGCTACAAAAACTTGGTTTATCGGCAACCGGTGGCACAAGTTCACTCATTTTTATCTTTGTGAACTTTCTTTCCAGCATATTTAGAACCGCCGCTTCATCAAAACTCCCTGCGACCGCAATCACTGTGTTAGGCGGAATATATAGATTGGTAATGTAATCCCTCATGCAATTTTTGTCAATCGAGGCAAGGCTCTCCGCAGTCCCAAGTATTGGCATCCCCAAAGGGCTATTGCCCCATATATGCTCCGTCAAAAGATCATGCACAAGGTCTTCGGGGGAGTCTTCGTACATATTAATTTCTTCCAGAATCACATTTCTTTCCACAGTAATGTCCGGCTTTGTCAATTTGGAAAATTGGATAATGTCGGACAAAATGTCAATTGCAACGTCATAATTTTCATCCATCGTTTTAGTATAATAACATGTGCAGTCCTTGCCAGTAAACGCATTTATCTGCCCGCCTACCGCATCGATCTCCTCGGCTATCTGTTTTGCGCTTCTTAATCTTGTTCCCTTAAACAGCATATGCTCAAGAAAGTGCGACACCCCATTGCTCTCCTTGGCTTCATACCTAGACCCGGCGCCAATCCATACACCTATCGACACCGACCTTACGCCTTCGATTTTCTCACATAAAACCCTTATTCCATTACTTAGCATGTGTCTTTTATACATTAATGCCTCACCTCTTCTATCATCCCCATACCGCAACAGGCAACCGCGATATGCAATTGCCTGATGTCAGTGGCCAACGGCCAGATATCAATCTCCAGTTATAATTCCATGTTCAGCGATTCGCTGGTTCACCAGCCCACCAGCTCGCCGGTTCGCCAGCTTGCCAGCTCGCCAGCCAGCCGGTTGCGGTGACCCTCTATTCGTCCACGACCCTTATAAGGTTTATCCGCCCCTGCCTGTCAACTTCCTGCACTTTGACCTTGACATCGTCGCCGACCTTCACAACGTCTTCTACTTTTTCCACCCTCCGTTTTGACAGTTTAGAGATATGGATCAGCCCTTCCTTCCCGGGCAGGAATTCCGCGAAAGCTCCAAAATTCATTAACCTTGTAATCTTGCCGTCAAACATCTGCCCCGGCTTAAGCTCCTTTGTTATACCTTCTATTATGCCCATCGCTTTCTGCCCGGCCTCAAGATCCGTTGTGGCTACATAAACCTTGCCATCATCCTCAATGTCTATCTTAACGCCTGTTTCGGCAATAATCCTGTTAATTATTTTGCCGCCGGGGCCTATCACATCCCTGATCTTATCCGGGTCAATTGACATTGTCAGAATCTTTGGGGCATATTTCGAAATCTGATCTCTATAGGTCGGCAGCGTTTTTAGAATAACCTCGTCAATTATCTTGAGCCTCCCCTTCCTTGTCATCTCAAAAGCGTCCTTTATTATGTCGTATGACAGCCCCGGAACTTTAATGTCCATTTGAATCGCTGTGATCCCGCTCTTTGTTCCAGCGACTTTAAAGTCCATATCCCCAAAGAAGTCCTCAATCCCTTGAATGTCCATAAAAATCAAGTACTTTTCCGGGTCTGTCTCGTCTACGATCAAACCTGCGGATATCCCGGCGACCGGGGCTTTGATTGGCACGCCGCCGTCCATGAGCGCAAGCGTGCTTGAGCATACGCTGCCCTGCGAAGTCGAGCCGTTGGACATAATTACTTCTGAAACAAGCCTGAGTGCATACGGGAATTCCACATCATCGGGAATGACGGGTTCCAACGCCCTTTCCGCCAACGCCCCATGCCCTATCTCCCTGCGCCCCGGCCCTCGAGACGACTTTGCCTCCCCAACGCTATAGCCGGGGAAATTATAATGGTGCATATACCTCTTTTTTTCCTCGTCGTCGACGCCGTCCAGCCTCTGCACCTCCCCAAGGGGCCCGATTGTGAGCGCCGTCAAGACCTGCGTCTGCCCCCTTTGAAAGAGCGCTGAGCCATGAACCCTTGGCAAAAGCCCAACCTCTGCGTTTAGTTCCCTGATATCTCCAAGCGCCCTGCCGTCAACGCGCCTGTGCTCTTTGTATAGGTAGTCTCTTACGACTTTCTTCTCAAGGTTGTACAGAGCATCCTTCAGCACGGCTTCTTTTTCCGGGTACTTTTCGGCAAAATGCTCCAGCAAATCCTGCGTAAGCTCAGCGACTGCGCTGTCCCTGTCCTGCTTTTCTACCGCAAGAACCGCGTCCTTCATCCTTTCATGGGCAAAACCCATTACGTCGCTGAAAACCTCCTCCGGAACCTCGACAGACTCGTACGCAAACTTTGGTTTGCCCACGTCCGCTACAATTTGTTCAATAAATTCCACAACCTTCTTGATTTCGACATGCCCTTTGACAATCGCGTCAAGCATTACGTCGTCGGGGACTTGGTCGGCCCCCGCCTCTATCATCATGATTTTATCCTTAGTCCCCGTTAGGGTAACGTACATCGCACTCTTTTCCCTCTGCGCGGAATTTGGGTTTATTACCACTTCGCCCTCTACTAGGCCTAGGATTACGCTCCCTACCGGTCCATTAAACGGTATGTCCGAAATGCATATTGCCACAGACGACCCTATCATCGCGGCAATTTCAGGCGAGTTGTCCTGTTCGACCGACAGCACTGTATTCACAACAGCAACGTCATTCCTCAAATCCTTTGGAAACAACGGCCTTATTGGCCTGTCAATATTCCTGCCTGTAAGCACAGCCTTTTCTGTGGGCCTTCCTTCGCGCTTAATAAAACCCCCGGGGATCTTTCCCACAGAGTACAACTTTTCCTCATAATCCACGCTAAGCGGGAAATAGTCAATGCCCTCCCTTGGGGTTGACGACGCGGTCGCAGCCGAAAGGATAACAGTGTCACCATACCTCACCAGCGCCGAGCCATTTGCAAGTTGCGCAAGCTGTCCAACCTCAACAGTGAGTTTTCTGCCCGCAAAATCAAAACTATATTCTTTTTTCATAAAAACCTCCGTCTTTGATATCAGAATTCAATACGCGTACGCACCAAACACATAAGGCAAACCCGCCGTCTGCCCCTCAATTCTGTAAATAAACTGCTAAACAAGCCGCGCACCCAAGCTGCCATACAAACCGCTAATCAAGCCGCGCATCCAAGCATCAGCTTTGGCGTTTAGCGCCATACAACACAAAAAAGCCGGCCGCTACTTTCTTAGCCCCAGCTTTCCAATTATCGTCCTATATCTTTCAATATCGACCCTCATTAAATAATTAATCAAGCCCCGGCGCTGCCCAACCATTTTCAAAAGCCCGCGCCTCGAATGATGATCCTTTTTATGGAACTTCAGATGCTCGTTGAGATGATTAATCCTTTCTGTGAGTATTGCAATCTGTACTTCCGGCGAACCGGTGTCGGATTCGTGAATCCTATACTTCTCAATAATTCCCTCTTTCACTTCTTTTTGCATTTCTTTAAAACCTCCATTTTTTTGATTATTATAATCCATAAGCTGGGTAACCGGACGGAGACCCCGGTAACCAAGCATATGGTTATGAAACTAACTAATCGCCAACTTTATCTTTATCTTGTTTACGCATTTTCACGTCGACACGTTATGCGTTTACACATTTAAGCATTTGCACTTTTAAATGTCATCGCTTTTATGCGTCTAATTATATACGCATTTACGCTCTTATGCTATTGCACGTTTATTTATACATTTACGCGTTTATGCGTTTACGCGTTTATGCGTTTGTGCGTTTGTGCGTTTACGCGTTCACGCTTTACGACTCGTCAGCCTTTTCAACATCTTTGACCGCCCATTTTCTAACATCGAGCTGGGTTCTTTCTATGCTCGTTTCAATGGTAACTATATCGTCCTTGACATTAATAATCTTTCCAACAACACCGCTTACGGTTGTGACTTTCATCCCCGTTTGCAAAGAAGCCATCAGTTCCTTTGCCTTCGCTTCCCTCTTCTTCTGAGGCCTAAAAATCATAAAATACATGAGTGCGCCGAAAAACAAAATGTACGCTATCGGCATATAAGATGCGAGCCCTCCTGGCTGCTGTTCCGTACTCAATAGAACGGTGGCTCCAAAAAGATTTACCATTAACTTTCTCCTTCCAAAATTATTGTTCTACGTAGCATAACCTGCCATACCCTCCTCGACTTCCCGTCTTCCCCAGCTGTTTCAAAGCTTTGGTAGAACAATTATATGAAGTGATCAAGGCTGTCATCTATTATAGCTTGTCTTATTCTTTTCATCAAGCATAAAAAATAATAAAGGTTATGAATAAAAAATAATAAAGGTAACTGTTCACTGCTTCCCCTAAAGCCCCCTCCCGTCATTGCGAGATGAGTAGCGACGCGGCAATCCGGAGAAAAAACGGCTTTCTGGATTGCTTCGCTTCGCTCGCAATGACGGGAGGGGGCTTTAGGGGAAGCAGTGAACAGTTACTAATAAAGGTTATGAGTAAAAAAATGAGTAAAAAATGTTAGCTGACGTAGCGCGTATCAGCTACTCCAGTTTGTCCAAGTTTGCAAAAAATGATGAAAAAATCGAAAAATCAAAAATATTTAATCGACAAACCGTTTGAACTGTCGCATCTAATGCGCTTTTCGATGCTAATTTTTTCAATAGTACATTTATTGTCTGACAGGTCACCCACATTTGCCCATTTTTAATGACTATTCAAATACCCCTCGTCATTGCGAGCAAAGCGAAGCAATCTAGGCACCGAATTAACCGGAAAATACAGCAAAACAGAGATTCACAGACTAGTTTGCTTCGTCGCTACGCTCCTCGCAATGACGAAAAGGGGGTATTTGAATAGACACATTTTTTAAGTTGTCACACACATTTGCCCAGTTTTTCAATTTGTGGCGGGTAGCGAATTGTGATATAGTGTTGACGCAGAGCCAGACATATTGGCTTATCAAGCAAGAATATTAAATCTTTTCATTCGCGGTTATAATATGCTTTACACTTGGGGTTTGGATGTGATTGATTGTGAAGATGAAGAAAAACCTGCCGATTGGGATTGACAGTTTTAGGGAAATACAAGAAACAGATAGGTTTTATGTAGATAAAACCATGTTCATTCGCGACTTCATACAAGCTAGCGATAAGGTTTCTTTGGTCACAAGGCCGCGGCGTTTTGGCAAAACCCTGAACATGACGATGCTTCGCGAGTTTTTTGATATCACGAAAGACAGTAGGGCCATATTTGAGGGGCTTATGATTATGGAGACGGCATACGCAGATCAGATTAATTCACGCCCCGTAATCTACCTTACGTTCAAAGACTGTAAGGCGAACTCTGTTGAGGATTTGACCTTTGTCATCAGCAATGTTATTTTACACGAATACGGGAAGTACTACCCATTATTCAAAGATAACGTTGACGATTCAAAGATTTGCTTTTTCAGATTTTTCGACATATATAATCAACTACTCGAAGGAAGAATTGAACGAAAATTCTTAATGATATCCATCGAAACGCTAGAGCAGGCACTATACGAGTACTACAAAATCAAACCTATCTTGCTTATTGACGAATACGATCAGCCAATACTGAGCAGCTTCGAATACGGGTACCATGAGCAACTGAAAACCTTTTTCGCTGGGTTCTACGGCTCCGCGCTAAAGGGGCAAGAGCACCTGCACCAGGCACTGCTAACAGGCATCCAACGCATCGTCAAAGATAGCATATTTTCACAGCTAAACAATATTATGGTTTATACAGTCGTTGACAAGCGTTATTCAACATATTTTGGTTTGACTCCCGCAGAAACTGAAGAATTGCTGGTTTACTACGGCATGGCTTTGGATGAAGCGGCAAAGCAAAAGTATAATGGGTATTTGTTTGGAGAAACTGAGATTTACAACCCTTGGTCACTTATATACTACGCTAACACCGGGGAGTTAAAGAATTACTGGATCAATACGTCTACCAATTATCTTGTCAGGAAGTCAATTTCCGAAGCGGACGATTTATTCAAAGAGAGTTTTGACATACTTATCCGGGACGGCTCTGCTGAGATTTCCGCCGACCTTGAGTGTTCATTTATTGAATTAAAACATGGCGACACGCTTTGGGGGTTGTTGATAAATTCTGGTTATCTTACTGTTCTGGAACAGATAGACGAGCTATATTTGAATGTACGTATCCCTAACGGGGAAGTACAGTCAGAATTCATTAAAATAGTCGCGTCCCAGGCAAACTTACAGAGCCAGGATTTGCGGAAAATGTTCCGTCATTTGCTCAAGAAGGACATGGACGCTTTTATGAAGATATACCGTGAGTTGGTGATTTCCTGCACAAGTTATTTTGACGCAAAGGAAAACGCGTATCACATGCTGTTCCTGGGCATGTGCATATCCCTGAACAACTTGTACAAGTTAACGAGCAATATAGAATCCGGATATGGGCGCAGCGACATTGTCATGGAGTCTTTGTCGGCGGACAGGCCGCATATTGTAGTTGAGTTTAAACAAGGCGAAGCAATTGAAGACTTAAAAGAGGAGGCTTTGCGTCAAATTCTCGACAATCGGTATTATGGCGGGCTACTCGGCAACATCCTGTGTATCGGCATTGCCCACGACAAGAAAAGATGCTCCATTGCACACAAAACCGTTACAAATTGAAAAATGCCCTATGCATTCCGTCTCGTCAGGCACATGGTTGACCATGAACAATAAACCTTCCGCAGGCGGCTACGAGCCGACCCTAAGTTGCGTTCTGAATCGTTCGACGGCTACGAGCCGCCTATTAGTTGCGTTCTGCATGGTTCGACGGCTACGTACCGCCTCTCAATTGCGTTCTGCAACGTTCGACAGCCCCTTTCCACCCTGAGTAGAGTTTTTCTCTTTTCACAGAGTCAATTTCAGGCAAAAATACTTCCTCAGAGCTCCATATACTCCCTATTTCGCCCTTGCCTTTCCATACCCCGACGCCAAGGCCCGCCAGGTAAGCCGCCCCCAGCGCCGTTGTTTCGACTATTGTTGGCCGATTCACTGCAGCGTTTATCATGTCCGCCTGAAACTGCATCAGGAATCTGCTGACGCTCGCCCCGCCATCCGCCCTGATTTCCTTTATGTCAATCCCAGAGTCGTCCTTCATCGCAATAAACACATCCACGCATTGATACGCAATAGACTCAAGGGTTGCCCTGACGATATGCTCTCGCTGGGTTCCTCGGGTTAACCCGCAGAGCAACCCCCTTGCGTACTGATCCCAGTAAGGCGCCCCAAGCCCGGTAAACGCGGGTACCAAATACACCCCGTCTGTGTCTTCAACCAGTTCAGCGTCAGCACTTGCCTGCTGTGCGCTACTGATGATCTTTAGCCCGTCCCTGAGCCACTGAATTGACGAACCGGCATTAAACACGCTTCCCTCAAGCGCATACTCGGCGCCATCCCCGACATCCCAGGCTATCGTAGCCAACAACCTGTTCTCTGACTTTATCCTGTCTCGCCCTGTGTTCATAAGGATAAAACAACCTGTGCCGTAAGTATTCTTTACCATGCCCGGCGAAAAGCAGGCCTGTCCAAACAGGGCTGCTTGCTGATCCCCGGCGACCCCGCTTATTGGAATCTCCACGCCAAATATCCTGCTGTCGGTAACCCCGACTACTCCAGACGACTTCACAACTTCAGGAAGGATACCCGGCGGTATATCCAGTATTTCCAGCAGTTCCTTGTCCCAGGAAAGGTCGTCTATGTTATACAGCATTGTGCGCGAAGCGTTTGAAACGTCAGTCACATGCCTCTTGCCGCCTGTCAGGTTCCATATTAACCAGGCATCGATGGTTCCGGCAATGACTTCCCCGCGCTCTGCCCTTCCGCGCAGCCCCTCGACATTGTCCAGGAGCCATTTTATCTTTGTTGCGGAAAAGTAGGCATCGACCATTAATCCGGTTTTGGATTGTATAGTCTTCTCAAGCCCCCGCCCCCTTAGATCGTCGCAAATGCCGGACGTCCTCCTGCATTGCCAAACGATCGCGTTATAAACAGGCTCCCCGGAAGCCCTGTCCCATATCAGCACCGTTTCCCTCTGGTTTGCAATCCCTATGCACGAAATATCGCGAGCGGGGACACCGCTCTTTGCCAGCACGTTCCTCATGGTTCTGACCTGGCCATCCAGTATTTCCGCCGGGTTATGCTCAACCCAACCCGGATGGGGATAAACCTGTTCCAAGGACAACACGTCAGACCCAACAATCCTCGCGCTATCGTCAAACAGGATTGTCCTTGAACTAGTCGTCCCCTGATCAATTGCAATTATATATTTCTTTATTGACCTCACCTGTTCCTCACGAAATTTAAGACTTTACAACCATATTTTTGACTTACAGAACAAATTTAAACCTTACAGACCATATTTAAACCTTACAGAACAAATTTAAACCTTACAGACCATATTTAAACCTTACAGAACAACTATTAGACTTTACAGACCAAATTTAAACTTTACAGACCACTTGCATCCATCACGACCTCGCAGTTTTTCTTATGGAAGGCGATGCCGTATTTATGTATCCGCTTATACCCTTCGGTTTTCAGCTTGTGGACATATGCCTTTTTATCTATCTGTTCCAGCCCTTTCAGTGCTTCTGCCTTCAAATCCTTCCCATCTCCCCTCACATGCTTGAATTCTATGGCAGCCGCATGTTTTTCTTTGTCCATTGGCTTAATGAGGATATCGGATCGGCCTTTCCCCGTCTCAGGGTTTGAATGGACTGTATAGCCGTCCGAAACGGCTAACAGCATGCCGTATATGAACATATGGTAGCTGTTTTCGTCATTGAAGTCGTGGCAGCTTGGGTTGTTTAACAGATCGTCATTTAGGGCCGCGCTAACGCCTTCTGCGTCGCCGCTGAGCAGACAGCCCACAAATTTCGCAATTGCCGTTGAGATAGCAGGCTGTTGCTTTTCCAGCCATCTTTTGGCGTAGCGGGAAAAGATGTTCCGTATTTCCATGTTTACCAGTTCCGCGCCGAACTTATCTTTTTTCGCTCCGTTACATGGTTTTAGATAGCCGGCATTCAACAGCAGCGTCCAAAACTCGTCCGGGTTGTTATAGTCGACCGGGTATGTTATCCCGTCCTCCAAATACATCATAACGGGTATGCCCGCAATAAGCCCCGCGACGTCGTTTTTGAGCGTGGTATCGCCCTTGAGGAACATTTCTTTGAACATGTCCACTGAGCCAGTGCTGACCCAGTATTCGTCGAAGATTTTTTCCCTTAGATAACCTGTGATGCTCCACGGGTTGTACATGTCCTTCCCACCAAACCTGTAGCCGTCGTACCATCTTTTTACATCATCGTATGTTTCGCCCAATCCATATGCCCGGCATGCGCCCTCCACTTCACTTTCCGTAAAGCCAAAGCAGGCAGCAAACGTTTTGTCCATGATCCCGCATACTAGTGGGTTGTTAAAACTACTTGCCAGCCCTTCCTTCGATACCCGCTGTACCCCGGTCAACACGCCGAATTCCAAGTATTTATTGCTTTTAAATACGCTCCCCATAAAGCTTCGCATGAATTCCAGCATTTCCTCATAGAAACCTTTGTATAGTGCATTGGTCAAGGGCGCGTCATATTCGTCCAGCAAGACGACCGTGCCTTTCCCGTGGTAGGCATATAGGCATTCTGTCAAGAACAACAGAGCCGTCCCTAGTTCTTCTTCCGTTGATTTTTTTAACAAAAAAGAATGATAAACCTCTTTTTGTTGCTGATCTAGCCTGTCGCTTTCGTATAGGTATCTATATTGCCTGAAGGCGGCTGCTATAACCGACTTTAGCCTTTCGATGGAACTGCCGTAGCCTGCCTGCTCCACATTTTTCAGCGTAAGGAATGCGACGGGGTATTTGTTCATGTGCTTTTCAATGAGATCGCTGTGCCGCATTATCCCCAAACCTTCAAACAGCTCCATGCTATCCATGTTGACATCAAAAAAATGCTCAAGCATGCTCATGTTCAAAGACTTGCCAAAACGCCGCGGCCTCGTTATCAAGGTTACTTCACCCCTGTTTTCAAGCAGTTCTTTGATGAACAGCGACTTGTCGACATAAAAGTAGTTGCCAGCAATGATTTTTTTAAAAGACTCCGCCCCAGTCAAAAACAGTTTATTCACGACCTCGGCCCCATTTCCCCCGTGATGCTTGCATTATACCATGCAGGCCATTGAATATCCACTTCATTCGCACCAAATACGACCCCAATACACAGAGATGGTAACTGTTCACTGCTTCCCCTAAAGCCCCCTTCCGTCATTGCGAGGAGAGTAACGACGCGGCAATCCAGAGAAAAAACGGCTTTCTGGATTGCTTCGCTTCGCTCGCAATGACGGTAGCACTGAACAGTTACCAGAGATGCGCGATTAGATTGTTTCATCTCTATTTGTGGGTTTACATAGCTTCGATATAATGTTTCCGAAATTCTTCATAGGCTTCATGGATATTGTATTCTATGCTTGGGCGAAGTAACGGCTCCATATCCGCACAAAATGCTGAGTCACTAAGTTTCCTGGTCAGGTTTTCTAAATACTGTTTTGCTGACGGAACATAGCCAACCGACTGTTCCATAAACTTCCTGTAGCAGAAAATGGTATTACCGATATCAAGACAATCATTTTTATGTGCACAATAGATATCAAACAAATCTCGCCCTTTTTTACGTTGGTACAGTGCTCTGATTTTTGACCCTATCAGCTCATCTATAGAATATGTGATAATACCGCAGTTACCTGAAAACCATGGATTTCGCACTTCAAACGGTACAGTAACCAACCCCAGCACGTTTAGGTGTTCTATGCAATTTACCTCAATTTTTATGCGCAGTTTAGTACGGGGCAACGATTCAGACATGAAACGATATATGACTGTGTTGTTGCTTTGTGCTTGCTTGACATTGGGAGAACCGAGATATGAAAGAATCTGCCTTGTTCTAGTTAGAACCGCGCCAATAGGCTCTGGGTTGAGTTGGACGAGATCGATATCTTCGGAATACCTTGACTGAGGGGAAAGGAATAATTTGTGGATAGCAGTACCTCCTCTAAAAGCCAGTTTAGAGGCTAAAAGGCTATCATTGAACAATTCAGTCAGAACCCGGCATAAAACCAAATCCTGTTCAACAAAATGCGGGTCTGCCCAAGGGAATGTATTTGACCAAGCAGTTATTGCAGCTAAAGGTATCATACATCAACCTCGATTTCTTCGTTGGCGATAACTTTCCATTTTGAACTAAAAATGCAATTTGCCTCGTCAATCCCCTGATAGAGTGCTAATGGAACTTTTCTGAATTTAACAGAGGCAGATTTTGCTCTTTCCAAAAGAACCTCAGCAAGTATGGTCTCACTTAACACTACATCAAGCAAGTATCCAAGTCGCTGAACCGCACTCACAGGGGCGAAACTGAAAAAATCATTATCCAGACTGTTCATATCCATGCTTTCCAACAATTCAGCGATAATTGTTGTGATGTTTCCGAATCCCCCTGATTTCAACGGGTAAAGCACAAGATCAATCGCAGTCAGAATAGGCGTCGATATGTTGATCGTCCCGCTTCTAACATTTTTTTTCTCAACATATCTATGCGGTATGCATTTTTTTAGCAATGGCTCCAATCGAATGTTATTTTTTACCTTACGATGCAATATTTGGTTACAGACAAACGTGAACGTTTGCGGCTTGTGATGGGAAGAACCGTGAAGTGCTGCCGCGCTAAGGGTTGCAACATAATAGTCTTTTCCAAGGTAGGTCATTAAATGGTCAATGTATTCTATTGGCGGAACAACCCCTTTTTGGCCGTATTCTGGAAGAACTACAGCATAGAAACCTTGCCACACAGATGTGATTTTTCCGGAAGTCACTAAACGGTAAAGCGCATTCTTAATTTGGGGCAGTGGTTTTTGTGGAAATCGCTCCCTAACTTCAGAAAGCGAAAATGTACTCCGACCTAATCTGGGGAGATCATCAACCCAATATCTAATTTGAGAGTATTCATTCATGCTATTCACTTCTATTAATCATAATAAATTTATGCTTTACATAAGTACAATGCAATCATTCTAATAGCGTGAATGTAATTTGTCAAGAAATTCATTAGATTGCCGCCATAAATTTATTAGATTGCCGCCAAACTGCCGCCAAACCTACCACATCCTCCTTGGCAACCCGTCTTCCCCGGGTGTTTCAAAGCTTTGGTAGAAAGACTTTATGAAGCTGTCAAGGCTGTCGTCCACGATAGCTTGCCTTATTTTTTTCATCAAATCCAAAAGATAATAAAGGTTGTGATAGGTCGTCAGCCTATACCCAAGCATCTCCCCCGCTTTTATTAGGTGCCTTATGTAGGCCCTGGAAAAGTTTTCGCACACATAACAGCCGCATCTCGGATCTATCGGCCTGAAGTCCCTAGCATACTTATTGTCCCTGACTATCAGCCTTCCCTCGGAGGACATGACCGTGCCGTTTCTTCCCATTCTTGTCGGCAACACACAGTCAAACATGTCAATGCCGCGAATAACGGATTCTATCAGATAGTCGGGGCTACCGACGCCCATCAGGTATCTAGGCTTGTCCTCAGGCAGCATCGGGCATACCACGTTAAGCATCCTGTACATATCTTGCCCCTTCTCGCCTACGCTCAGCCCCCCGATTGCGTATCCTGGGAACCCGACGCCCACGATACCCTCGACACTTTTCTCCCTGAGGTCCTCGTACACGCCACCCTGCACAATGCCAAACAACGACTGCCTGCCGGGGTCTCCGTGCGCCTCCTTGCACCTTGCCGCCCACCGCGTTGTCCGGTCTACAGAGTTTTTTGCGTATTCATAATCGCACGGGTAGGGAATGCATTCGTCAAAAGCCATAATTATGTCTGCGCCAAGCGCGTTCTGTATTTTAATGGACTCCTCCGGCCCGATAAAATACTTTGAGCCATCAATATGGGATCTAAAATACACCCCTTCCTCCTTAATGTCTCTGAGGTTTGCAAGGCTGAAAACCTGAAACCCGCCACTGTCTGTTAAGATCGGCATATCCCAGCTCATAAAGCTGTGAAGCCCCCCCGCATCCTTCACAATGCCCTCCCCCGGCCTCATACTGAGGTGGTACGTGTTAGATAGAATGATCTCAGCCCCCAGCTCAATCAACTCTGCTGGCGACGTAGTCTTTACGGTCGCTTGTGTACCCACCGGCATGAACGCAGGTGTGTCAAAACTGCCGTGCGGCGTATGGGCCCTCCCAAGCCGCGCCCCAGTTTTCCCGCATTTTTTAATAAGCTCGAATTTTACCGCGTCCGTCAACCCTACTATGTCCCTTTCGTTTTATTTCGTCTCATTTCATTTCGTATCATTTTATATTTTTTTGTATTATTTTGCATCATTTCATATGATTAACATAGCGTCTCCGAAGCTAAAAAACCTGTACTCCCGGCTAACCGCTTCCCTGTACGCCTCCATAGTGAAATCATAACCAGCAAATGCCGAAACCAGCATAATTAGAGTCGAACCAGGCAGATGAAAATTTGTCAAAAGCGCGTCGGCGCATTTGAATCTATAGCCCGGGTATATGAATATGTCCGTCCTGCCTTCACAGGGCTTTATTAATCCGCAATCGCTAGCTACTGTTTCGAGCGTTCTCAAACTAGTCGTCCCAACAGCAATCACCCTTCCAGTGCTTTCAGCCCTATCAGCACTTTCAGCACCCCCAGCACTGTCAACCCGTCCGGCACTTCCAGCACTTCCAGCACTTCCAGCCCAGCAGACAGTTTCAACGGAGCCGCCATATTCGGCTCCCGTGCCGCCTTTGGTGCGGTTAACCGCAACAGATCCGGTTCCGGCTCCGGCTTCGGCTTCCGCGCCACCGCCTTTCGTGCGGTTAACCGCTTCCGCTGTGGCTTCGTCAATAAAATAGCTCTCGGCATGCATTTTATGGTCCTCAATATTCTCGCTTTTGACAGGCAAAAATGTTCCTGCGCCAACATGTAGCGTAACAAAAGCTGTAGTAACGCCCATGCCTCGAATAGACTGCAAATACTCGGCAGAAAAATGCAACCCCGCCGTCGGTGCCGCAACCGACCCATTGTACGTGGAATACACAGTCTGGTACCTGTCCTTGTCAATGTCGCCGCTCTTAATATACGGTGGGAGTGGAACCTTGCCCAGCGTATTGAGAATCCGTTCAAAGTCGCCGTCAAAACTAAACTCAACAATACGGTTCCCGTTTTCTAACACCTCTACAACCGACCCCTCTAGAACGCCGTCTCCGAACACCACCCTAGCCCCCGGCCTGGTTTTTCTGCCCGGGCTTGTCATTGCTTCCCATATGTTCTGGCCTTTTCTTTCTAGTAATAAAAACTCCACATGTGCGCCAGTGTCAGCCTTGTTCCCCAGCAGCCTTGCCGGGATCACTTTTGTGTTGTTTAAAACCATACAGTCGCCATATGACAAGTACCCTATTAAATCCGGGAATCCCTTGTGTTCGATCGTACCCCTTTGCCTGTCAAGCACCATGAGCCTTGACCCTGTACGCTGTTCTGTCGGGTGCTGGGCAATCAAGCGCTCGGGCAACTCGTATTGAAAGTCTTTAAGCTTCACTGCATTTCGCCCCGCTCCATACCCGGGAGCGATGGAATATACGTTTTTCGCCCCTGGTTAATCCGAATTAATGCAAACGGTGGACAATTCCCTTTGCATACTGTAGAATCTTAGCGTATCGGATGCCTGTATGTCAAGCATATCGGATACCTGTGTGTCGAGCGTATCGGATGCCTGTATGTCAAGCTAAGGAACTGGAAGAAAATAAGTTGCGGAATTTGTCACAGGATTTTTGCCGCCATGCAAGGCGTCAAAACGCAGTAATGCTCTGTGCCTTGCAAGTTTTGATAACGAAGCAGGGCGGCAAAAAGACACGGCAAAAACGCAAATTATTTTCTTCAAGCGACTAAGGAGTTTGTGCTATGTCAATAAACATTCTTGCTATTGAAACAAGTTGCGACGAGACGTCAGCGGCAGTCGTCCGCGATGGCAGGGTCGTATTGTCAAACATAATATTCTCTCAAGTAAAGCAGCACGAGGTTTTTGGCGGCGTGGTGCCGGAAATAGCCTCCAGGAAACATGTCGAGGTTGTTATTCCCATTATTGACCTTGCCTTGTCAGAAGCCGCGCCATTCTTATGCGGCACGACTAGCAACGCCGCGCCGACGGCGACTGTGGCAGATTCATCAGCTACACTTGCTGCGCAAACCGCTACAACAACCGCACATGCAATGCCACCCGCGCCAGCCGCATCAGCCGCATCTGCCGCACATGCAATACCAGCCGCATTAGCCGCGCCAGCCGCATATGCAGTGCCGGCAGCCCCGGCTTTATATGATTCAACTGAATTGTTACGCAATGCACGCCCCTGCGTGCCAGGTGGCAGCTCGCCGCAGATAGCCTTAAACTCCATAGACGCAGTTGCCGTGACGTACGGCCCGGGGCTTGCAGGCGCCCTTCTTACAGGTTTGGCGGCAGCCAAGGGGCTAGCGTTTTCATTAGGCAAGCCCCTAATAGGCGTCAACCACATTGAGGGCCACATATGCGCGGCATACCTGGAATACCCGGAGCTTGCCCCGCCATTTACCGCGCTGGTTGTTTCCGGCGGGCATAGCCACATATATTATGTGCCGGGTTACCGCGAATACGAATTAATGGGAAGGACACGCGATGACGCCGCAGGGGAGGCTTTTGACAAAATAGCAAGGGCAGGCGGCCTAGGCTACCCCGGAGGCCCGAAGCTAAGCCGCGCCGCTGCCGACGGGGATCCAGAAGCTTTTTCATTTCCACGAGTGAGGTTTGGAAGCGGTTCATACGATTTTAGTTTTAGCGGTCCGAAGACCGCCGCCCTAAATCAACTCAACAAACTAAAAAACATTTATTCAGACAACATCCCCGGCAACATCATGGCTAGCTTCTTTTCAAGCTTTCAAGCGGCAGTCGTGGACATCCTTGTCGAAAACGTAACACAAGCAGAGCTCACAAAAAATACGGGCAAGATTGTCGTAGTCGGTGGAGTCGCGGCAAATACGCTATTAAGGGAAAAACTAACACAATCGGGCATTAACAACAGGATAAGCATTTTTTGCCCGCCCCCTGCCTTATGCACCGACAACGCGGCAATGATAGGAAGTGCCGCATATTTTAAATATAGCAGCAGGCAACTTTCAAGCATGGAGCTCAACGCTATACCGGGGGCTTCACTGGACTGCTCTGGATAGTATTTGACGCCTCCATTATTGCATAGGCGCACTAATTTCGGTCATACAGCTACCGCTTTCCTGAGCATGGTGTATGACGCCCCCATTATTGCATAGGCTCACCGTTTTCTGTCATACAGCTACAGCTATCCAGTGCCGGGTCGCTGTTTTCCTGTATAGGGTTAGTCTTTATTATATAGCCCAGCTTTGAGCAAATGCTAATGAAGCTTTCAATACAAAAGAACAAATAGCCCTTTGACCGCTTACTGCCGTCGTCATTGAGCCATCTGCTCCATTGGTGGGAAATGTACACCCTTTTTGTGTTATTGTCTGACTGTATGGGTTTACTGAAATACATGTTTTCCCTTGATGTCGGTATACTGTCCTCAGTGACAATAACAGGATACTCGTCGGATGTCGCAAACACTCCCTCTGTGCCCTCTATTAGTTGTAAATCGACTTCATTGTCAAATGCCACGACATTCAGGTCAAACATCGCACACAAGTCCCTATACTGATATTTATTAATTGCGATCAACTGGGAAAAAACTTCATACCCCAGCGCAGATGCACTTAAATCAATATCAACTTTTCTTGAGCCCTTTACGAGCCGATATGTTTGAGCTGCCACTTTTGCCGTTCCTTTCCGGGTTATACCCTCTTTTATTAACTATACCCTCGCTTCATCAGATTTCCATAATTATCGGCAATATCATAGGCCGCCTTTTAATTTTTTCATATATATAATTTCTAAGGACGTCCCTGATAACATTTTTAGTATTTGTCCAGTTCTTCCTGCTTCCAAACCCGCCCCCGTTGCCGTCTCTGCTAAATAGG
>Ga0099364_10001241_pt1 | contig 42600 bp, 35 predicted proteins | sample TergutTh196P3_FD_73070 | JGI IMG/M metagenome (GOLD analysis project Ga0099364, IMG submission 73070) | Microcerotermes parvus P3 segment gut microbial communities from Pointe-Noire, Republic of the Congo - Th196 P3 | ecosystem: Host-associated > Arthropoda: Insects > Digestive system > Gut ...
AGAAATGCCTATGTCACCGCCAACTGCCGTAAAGGCTATCAATACGTCTGCAATACAGCGACAATCCACGCCGCAATCACAAACAAGCGGTTAGAACAAAGAGGTCTGACATCGCTGTCAAACCTCTATGCAAAAATCCACTTAGCAGTATAGCTGCTGCAAATTGAACCGCCGTATACCGAACGGTACGTACGGTGGTGTGAGAGGCGCGAAGCCCGCGGTTAGCCCCTACTCGATTGAAATTCAAAATAATCAAGATTTTTTTGGTTTTTACTTGACACCCACCGGGTGTATGACATGGACCAGTCTGACAGCAAGGGCAAACGGCGCAGCGCGCAGCCTTAGCGCCCCCCTTCTTGTTGGCGCCCCCCTTGAAGCGCGTACATGTACCTGCCCCTGTCCATAATTATGAACCTGCGGTCAATACGCAAAGCACCGGCTCAACAGTGATTTTTCGCATTGCGTCGTTGAATTTTCTTGCAGTGTACAAAGCATGAAAAAAATAAGCCTGCCGACACTGCTTTCAATCAAGACGCAGGGCGGCAGGCTTTTATCCTATTGTTCACAGTTTGTTTTTTACCGGGCGCGCGTCATAATCATCTCGGACGCTATGCTGACGGCTATTTCAGCCGGTGTTTCAGCCTTAATACTAAGGCCGATGGGCGAATGAACCCTTGCTAAGTCTTGATCCGTATATCCCATTTCACGCAAATTATTTGCAACGGTCTCGGCTTTTTGCTTGCTTCCGATTACGCCGATGTAATACGCCTGCGTTTTAAGGGTTTGGGCCAGTATCGTTTGATCATGCTTGTGTCCGCGCGTCATAATGACGATATAATCATCATCGGTTACCGAAATAAAATCAAATATATTATTATTATCGATCATCATCGCGCTTTCGGCTCCGGGAAACAAGCTGATATCGCACAGCTTATCCCTGTCCTCTAAAACGACGCAGCGAAAATCAACGGACGTAAGCACCGGAACAAGCGCCTGCGTTACGTGTCCGCCGCCGAAAATATATACGAGACCCGGCGGCTTAATATTTTCACAGTAATATTCACGACCGTCTAAGCGAATGACGCCGTTTTTATTTTTTAGCCGCTTTATTACGGCGCCGGGAATATGGGGGCCTAAAAGCAAGCCCTTATCTGAGTACAAACGCATGGCTCCGCTATGCCCCTGTGTGATTTCACATATAAGCCAAAGCTGTTTTTCGCTCGTGATAAAGGATTCTATGCCGTCCGTGAGCGCGATGGCCAAAGAATCGCCCGCTTTTATGAAAAGAAAGTGGATATCCACATCCCCGCCGCAAATCATGCCGATATCCTGTATTTCATTTTCATGAAGCTTAAAGCTTTCCTTGCGCGAGCTTTTAGCTTTCAGCGCATCAACGGCTTTAAGCTCGCATTTATATTCAAGTATACCGCCGCCTATTGTGCCAAATATGCGGCCCTTTTTTGTTATTAGCATCCGCGCGCCGGCACCGCGGGGAGTTGACCCGCTGCTTGCAATAATGGTTACAAGAACGGCGTCCTCGCCGCTTCGAAGGGTCTCGCCGAGCTTCTCAAATAGTTTTCTCACGTTTTCGAATCCTCCCTATACGCCTTTTCCGAAGCTGCAATTTGGAAAGTGGCAATCCGTGCAGCTTAAGCAGAGGCCGCCGTTGCCGAGGCCCGCAAGCCACTCCGCCGTGACCTTAACATCCGCGAGCATAAATGGCAGCACCAGGTCGAAAACGGTGCGGCCCGCGTACATAACGCATCCGGGCAAGCCGCAGACAGGCCGGCCGTCATCGGTATACGCCAGCATGAACATTGCTCCGGGCAGTACCGGCGCGCCGTAGCTTACGACGCTTAAAGCCGCGTTCCTGATGGCCTGCGGGGTATTATCATCGGGATCAACGCTCATGCCTCCGGTACATATCACGATATCCGCGCCTAAATGAAGTATTTCTTTGATGGCAGCCGTAATTTTCTCGTGGCTGTCGTCCAATACCCGATGAGAGATAAGCCCGCAGTTATATTCCGCCATTTTCTCCTTTATAACCGGCGAAAATTCATCCCTGATGCGGTCGTGGAAAATTTCATTGCCGGTTGAGATCAGCCCGTATTTCTTTTGTTTTAGCGGCAACAGTTTCAGCAACGGATCATCGCCCGCCATACTTTGGGCAAGCTTCATTTTCTCCTTTGAGATGACCAGCGGTATTACGCGGGTTCCGCAGAGCTTATCGCCTTTTTTAACGGGAAAGCCGGATACCCTTGTTGCGATCATCATATCGCCGAGGCTATTAAGCGCGCGAAGACGCCCGGTATCAACCATAAAAAGGCCGTCGCAACCGGCCTTTAGCTCGATCTTGCCTTCTTTCGGCAAAGAGGCAAGCATATGCTCCCCTTGACAAATACCGCGCAAAATTTCGGCGGCGTCATTCTCGTGAAGCATACTTTCGTCGTTTTCCCAAATATAAACATGGTCCTTGCCCATGCGGAGCAGAACAGGTATGTCTTCTTCCGCGATAACATGGCCCTTGCTGAACCGGACGTCCTTCGTAACACCCCTGATAATCTGCGTTATATCGTGGATCAGTACTTGTCCCACAGCATCTTTAGTTTTTATAAGCCTCACGTGTAAACACCGCCAATAAATTTTACTCTTCAGTCTAAAAATGGTATACTGCTAATAAAACGAAGGATGTGATAACCGTGCGTAAAATTATTTTAATGCCGGACAGCTTTAAGGGAACCATGTCGTCAATGGAAATTTGCAGTATCATGCGGGAAGCCATACTCGAATTTTATCCCGGCGCGGACGTCGTGTCAATCCCGGTCGCCGACGGCGGGGAAGGCACGGTCGATTGTTTTCTCGCGGCTATTGGCGGCACAAAAGTTACAGTTCCAGTAAAAGGGCCGTATTTTAAGACGATCGACGCGTGTTACGGAATTCTCCCGGACAAGACGGCCGTGATTGAAATGTCGGCCTGCGCGGGCCTGCCTCTTGTCGGCGATAGAAAATCCGCCGAAAATACCACGACATACGGGGTAGGGCAGCTAATCGGGAACGCAATCGATCAAGGCTGCGGGAAGATCATCCTCGGCTTGGGCGGCAGCGCGACAAACGACGGCGGCGCAGGCGCGGCGGCGGCCCTTGGGGTTCTGTTTTTCGACAGCGACGGCAATACTTTTATACCGACGGGGTCGACGCTTCATAAAATTTGCAGCATCAAGACGGATTGCGTTATTCCGAAAATCCGCGAGGTTCAAATAACGGTCATGTGCGATATTGATAACCCTTTATGCGGACAAAACGGCGCCGCATATGTGTTCGGCCCTCAAAAAGGCGCGGATGAAGCGACGGTCAGGCTTTTGGACGAAGGCTTGCATCATTACGCCGACGTCATTTTGCGCGACACCGGAATGGACGTGAAAGATATTCCCGGCGCGGGAGCCGCAGGCGGGATGGGAGCCGGAATGACGGCGTTTTTCAACGTCCGCGTTCAAATGGGTATCGACACCGTGCTGGACACGGTAGGCTTCCAGGAAATCGTAAAGGACGCGTCGGTCATTTTTAGCGGGGAAGGCAGGCTCGATTCTCAATCGCTGGGAGGCAAGGTCGTCGTCGGTATAGCAAGGCGCGCCCGAAATGCAAACGTCCCCTTGGTAGCCGTAGTCGGCGATATTGCCGATAATATTGATGCGGTTTACAGCGGCGGCGTCACCGCTATATTCAGCATCAACCGCAAAGCCGTCCCGTTTAGTGAAGCGAAGCTTACGAGCAAATCAGACCTTCTTTTAACGATGAAAGATATTATGCGGTATTCAAAGGCCATGCTTAATTGAGCTGATATAATCAATGGACGATACAGGTTTAGTATACTAAATCTGTATACATATTACAATAGAATGATTTTTACTCTTGTTAACTGTTTTTGTTAAAATATAAACTAATTTGCGTATAAGTCTGTTTTTATGTATACTAAAAAATTGGGGGCCGACGATTTTCGCCGCCTATAATATACCACTTTCATTTTCACATAAAATTTAGTATTATTATAAGACAAGGGGATGTTACAAGTGAGAAGAATACCCGGCTTGCCGGTACCGCATTTTAAAAATACGGCGCAAAACGCGCCCGATACGATTCCGGCGCCGGAAGAAGTGACGCTGCCGATGAAAATGCACGGCGGAAAGCCCGCAAGACCGGTTGTAAGCGCGGGCGACAGCGTAAAAATCGGGCAACTGATCGGTGAAGCCGACGGCCGCGTCTCCTCGCCTGTACACGCAAGCGTCTCAGGTAAAATAAAAAGCATGAGCGACATAGACGGGCTTGCCGGTGAAAAAGCCGTTTCAATCACAATCGCCTCGGATGGCGAACAATCGGTTTATGAGGATATTGCCCCTGTAAACGTCACAAATACGGAGGAGTTCCTAAAAGCCGTGAAAGACAGCGGCGTGGTCGGGCTTGGAGGAGCCGGGTACCCGACGGCCCCGAAGCTCACGCTAAAAGAGGGCGCAGAGCTCGACTACATCCTGATTAACGGTGCGGAATGCGAGCCGTATATCACGTCGGACACGCGGACAATGGTAGACGACGCCGGATACGTATGGGAAGGCGCGCTGCTTTTAAAGGAGTACATAAAGCCTAAAAACATCGTCATCTGTATTGAGGACAACAAGCCCGAGGCCATAAAAAAAATGCGCGGGCTGTCTGCGGGCGTCAAAGGCGTCGAGGTCCGCGCGCTGCCGTCCATGTACCCGCAAGGCGAAAGAAAAGTGCTTGTCTACAACATCACAGGCCGCATCGTCCCGGAGGGCGGGCGCCTTACGGACGTCGGATGCATCGTTATTAATTGCACAACGGTGGCGGTCATTGCAAAATACATAAAAACAGGCATGCCCCTTGTCTCGAGATGCGTGACCGTGGACGGTACGGCGGTAAAATCCCCTAAAAACGTCATAGCGCCGATCGGCACGCCAATCCGCGAGCTGTTCAGTTTTTGCGGCGGCTTAAAAGACGACGTTAAAAAGATTATACTTGGCGGCCCGATGATGGGCAGGGCTGTACCTAATTTGGACGTGCCAATTGTAAAAGTCACAAACGCGGTCCTTGCATTTTCGGCTAAGGAAGCCGGATCGGCCGAGCCGTCCAATTGCATCAAATGCGGCCGGTGCATCGCGAAATGCCCTATGAGCCTGATGCCGTCTCATATCGAGGAAGCGTTTTTGTTAAAAAAGGTCGAGCAGCTAAAAGCATATAAAGTAAATATGTGCGCCGAATGCGCCTGCTGTGCGTATTTATGCCCGGCAAAGCGCCCGCTTTCGCAGGTTATGGCGCTGTCAAAAAATATGCTGTGGGAGGCTTTGAAATCTTGAACAATATGATAGTATCTTACGCTCCCCACATAAAGGACAAGATCACGACAAGCCGCATAATGCTTGACGTGATCATTGCGCTGATACCTGCGTTCATCGCATCGGTCTGGATATTCGGCCCTCGCGCCGCCCTTGTCACAGCCGTCTGCGTTATAACCTGCGTGTTCAGTGAATGGGCTTTTCAGAAAGCCACGAAAAGGACGGTCACCATTGGGGATTTATCGGCATGTATCACCGGTATATTGCTTGCGTTCAACCTGCCGGTTGGCATCCCGTTATGGCAGGCAATCTTCGGAAGCGCCGTTGCGATCGTCTTTGTAAAGCAGCTTTTCGGCGGAATCGGCAAAAATTTCGCAAACCCCGCCATAACCGCCCGCGTCGTGATGTTCATGGCGTTTCCCATCACGATGACGACATGGGTGCAGATACCGGACAGCGTTACCTCCGCAACGCCGCTTGCGCTCATGAAAAGGGGAGAGCTTGAAGCGTTGCCCGAAATGCTTAACATGTTCATCGGCACGCGCGGCGGCTGCCTTGGCGAAACAAGCGCCGTTGCGCTGTTGATAGGCGGCGTTTACCTGATTATCAGACGTGTCATCACATGGCATACGCCCGTTGCGTTCATCGCGACCGTCTTTTTGCTCACGGCTATCTCCGGACGGCAGCCGATGTACCATCTATTCGCAGGCGGCCTGATTTTAGGCGCGATATTCATGGCGACGGATTATCCAACGACGCCGCAGACAAGTAAGGGGCGTATCATATTCGGCATAGGCTGCGGAGTCTTTACGGTGCTCATCCGCCTCTTTGGAAGCTACCCCGAGGGCGTGTCTTTCGCGATTCTTCTCATGAATATGGTCGTTCCGCATATCAACAGGCTGACGATGACAAAGGCGCTTGGAGGTGCAAAATCTTGAATAAAGAATTTTTAGCGCCGATATTTGTCTTGTCGATTATCTGCCTGTTCGTAACGGGGATACTTTCCGTTGGCGACATGGTGACGCGCCCCATAATCGTTGAGGCGTCAAACAGGCGGGCTGAAGAGGTAAGGCAGGAAATCATGCCGAACGCGGAGGAGTTTTTGCCGATCCGGTCGGAGGGCATGCCCAATACCATTACCGAAGCTTTTGCGACGACAAATAATGTGGGCCATATCTTTATCGTTACCACCAAAGGCTATGGCGGCAACGTCGTAATCATGTGCGGCATCGATACGAACGGTAAGATCATCAAAACCATGACGCTTGCCGAAAAGGAAACAAAGGGGATCTCCACGCCGGTTTTTGAAATGGAAAGCGAGTATACCGGCAAGGATAAAAACCTTGAGGGTATAGACGCGGTCACGGGTGCGACGATTACGTCAAACGCGTATATAGGCGCCGTGCGGGACGCTTTCGCGGCCTTTGAAATTGTGAGGGGGATTGGGTGATGAACAGGTTTTCGACCCTGACGAACGGGCTTGTAAAAGAAAACCCCGTATTGGTTTTCCTGCTTGGGATATGCCCGGTACTCGCAGTATCCACGCAGGCTACAAACGCGATCGGGATGGGGCTTGCGACTACGTTTGTCCTGCTTGGCGCAAACATCGCCATATCGCTTCTTCGAAACGTAATTCCGGACAAGGTGCGCATACCGTGCTATATCGTTTTGATCGCCGGATTCGTGACCCTGGCCCAGATGGTTGCGGAGGCGTATGCATACCCCCTGTATCTGTCGCTTGGGATTTTCCTGCCGCTGATTACGACAAACTGCATCATCTTGTTCAGAGCGGAGGTTTTCGCGAAAAAGAATACGGTCGTTGATTCCGCCATAGACGCGGTGGGGATGGGAGCGGGCTTTACGCTCGCCATGCTTGCGATGGCCTCGATACGCGAGATACTGGGTAACGGCACATGGTTCGGGATACCGATACCTGTCCTTGCAAACGACAATATTCCGATTTTCACTATGGCGCCCGGGGGCTTTGTCGTATTCGGGCTGTTAATCGCGACCATGAACAAGGTATCAAAGGGCAGAGCCGTAAAGAGAAAAGAATTTGGCTGCGCGGGATGCCCGTCGGCCGCTAACTGTCAAAAAGGAGGCGCCGCATAATGGATTTTAAGGCAATGATCGTCATCATGATGAGCGCGGCGCTCGTCAACAACTACGTTTTGAGCCAGTTTCTCGGCATATGCCCGTTCCTTGGGGTTTCGAAGGAGACGAAAAGCGCGACAGGCATGAGCGTTGCGGTAATATTCGTCATGCTGCTCTCAACGGCGGTCACATGGCCGATACAGGTATTCCTGCTTGACAGGCATGGCCTCGGCTTTTTGCAAATCATTGTATTCATACTGATTATCGCGGCGCTTGTGCAGTTTGTGGAAATCGCCCTGAAAAAATACATGCCCGAGCTTTACAACTCACTTGGGGTTTTCCTGCCGCTGATTACGACAAACTGCGCCGTACTGGCGGCCGTGATTCTTAACATAAAAGAAAACTACACGTTCATGCAGTCAATGGTAAACGCGCTTGGAGCGGGGCTTGGGTTTTTACTTGCGATGGTGATTTTTTCAGGTATACGCGAGCATACCGAAAATACGGACCCGCCGGAAGCCTTTAAAGGGCTTCCGCTCACGATGATGTCGGCGGCAATCCTTTCGCTGTCGTTTTTCGGATTGACCGGCGTTGTTGAAAACATGTTCGGGTAAAGAGGTGGATACATTATGGATGCGATTATTATAGCGGTCGTTTCGGTAACGGGCATAAGTGCGGTTTGCGCCGTTATACTTTGCATGGCGTCTAAATTCATGGCGGTCAAAGAGGATGAGCGCATGGTGAAAATCCGTGAATGTCTGCCCGGGACAAATTGCGGCGCCTGCGGGTTTCCCGGATGCGACGGTTATGCCGCGGCCTTAATTTCAGGCGGCGACGTTAAAACGAACCTTTGCGCGCCGGGTGCAGCCGCGGTTTTAGAGCGGCTGAGCGATATTTTAGGCGTTGCTGCCGGGGATTTAGAGGTCAAGATGGCGGTTGTCCGCTGCGGGGGCGGAGATCTGGAACAGAATAAAAAGATGGATTATAAAGGCATCGAAACATGCATAGCCGCAAAGCAGCTTTTCGGAGGCGAAGGCATGTGCGCATTTGGGTGCCTTGGCTACGGCGACTGTAAAACCGTTTGCCCGAGCGGAGCCATCTGTATGGAAAACAGGCTTGCGCGGGTTATCCCCAAGCTTTGTACAGGATGCGGGCTTTGCGTGAAAGCATGCCCAAACAAGCTGATCACCATCGAAAATGAATCCATACCGGTCGCCGTGTTGTGCAATAACATTGAAAAGGGCGCGGTTGTAAGAAAAAAATGCTCAAACGGATGCATCGGCTGCAAGAAATGTGTGCGCGAATGTGAGGCAAACGCGATTGAGGTACAAGACAACCTTGCGATAATCGATTATGAAAAATGTACGGGCTGCGGCCGCTGCGCCGAGGTCTGCGTTACGAAAGGCATAAAGCTTTTTGCATATAAAGAAGCAGGAGACGGTAACCCGTTCAAAGAAACACAAATACAAACAAGCAATTGAGCGCATAAAAATCCACCGTCTATGGCCGGTGGATTTTTAGATGCGGGCAAAGCCCTATGGTACCAGCGGCGGAGCGACTGTTTTACTTGTTGTTTCAGGCTTACAGGTATGATATAATTTGGTATTCAGCAAAAAAAGTCGAGAGATTTTCTCTGGAAAATCCTATAATCATTTATGCGGGGAGGTGATAAGTATGCAGGAACAAATTGAAGCGGTGCATCGTATGCAGGATTATATTGAAGCCAACTTGTTTGAGAATATTACACTCATAGGTCTTTCGAGAGCATCTTTATTCTCGCCATGGTATTCATACCGCCTGTTTGTTGCACATGTTGGCATGACACCCACTGATTACATTCGCAAATTACGTTTGTCGAAGTCGGCGTTAAAACTGCGGGATAACCAGTGTAAAATAGCAGATGTTGCTTTTGAAATGGGATTTGGAAGTGTAGACGGCTATCAACGAGCATTTCGCCGCGAGTTCGGATATAATCCACACGAGTATACCACTAAACCTGTTCCAATATACTTGTTCACCCCTTATCGCGTTAAATCTGGATATATAGAAAGGAAGCCGGTTATGGAAAATCTGAAAAATGTGTTTGTTCAAGTTGTTGACAAACCCACGCGCAAGGTCATAATCAAAAGAGGGATAAGAGCAACGGAGTATTTTACTTACTGTGAAGAAGTCGGTTGTGATGTATGGGGGCTTCTTCAAAGCATTAAGTCAATCAGCGGAGAAGCTGTTTGTCTGTGGCTTCCCTCTGCTTATAGGAAACCAGAAACATCAGAATATGTGCAGGGAGTCGAGGTTGCCCTTGATTATGACGGCGGTATACCAGAAGGTTTCGATGTAATTGAGTTGCCCGCTGCCAAATATCTTATGTTTCAAGGCGAACCGTTTGCTGAGGAAGATTTCATGCAGGCAATTGAAGAAGTGCAAGCTTCTATCGGGAAATATGACCCGTCTGCTATCGGATATTCGTGGGACAATCAAAATCCCCGTATTCAGCTTGAACCGATTGGCACAAGAGGATATATTGAGTTGCTGCCTATTAAGTAGGAGCAGTAGACTTCTGGGAAACATCCAGAAGTCTACTGCTTTTTTGTTGCACTGTTGACAACTAAGGCGAAATCGTTTTTTACCAATGACCACCACTTATCGCTAACCTTAAAGAATCATCTACAACGACTTTCCAAATCTCTTCATTTTTTTGAAGAGATATAGAGACGTTAAAAGAAATTTGATTATTTTTGGTATTTTTGATTGCTTCAATTAGCGGATTATCAGCATCGGAGTATTTTATTAAGTCAACATTGCTCAAATCACGATTAGATATATTACACTCAATGATCGCATTATTTCCATCTTCCAGAATACTATCTATTTCAAACGTCATATACTCTATGACAGCTTGAACATATTCCTTACTCTCACCGTCCAAGTTATCTCCAAATAAAATATTGTCTTTGTATAAAACAATTCCTTTGCGTTCTTCCGGATATATGACATATCTATTAAAGGTTGTAGAATCCGCTTCTTTCAATGCGGTTAGTACAGTTTCCAATGTTTCTTTGGACGATAAAAGGTGTATTTCTTCTGAATTTCCCTCCACAATTGAAGATGAGTTTTCAATTCTACCAATAGAACATGCAGATAAAACTACCGCCATTACCATAAACAGCACATATAGCTTTTTCATTTATTTACCTCCTAGACAGTATGTACACTTAACCTCATTATAAGCGATTTCCGGTACTTCTGCAACAGATAATTCCCGTGAGTTTTCGGGTGTAACAAGTATCATGCATGGAATTGGTCAATTTCTTGAAGACAATTCTTTATTCTTTCCCTCAACGCCACAAGAGCCTCTTCCGCTTTTTCCATGGAGTCTCGCGTTACTTGATAATAGACCTTCAAGTTTGGCTCTGTGCCGGACGGACGTACGGTCAATAATGTTTCATCTTGGAGAATATATTGCAATACGTCGCTTCGCGGCAATGCGCCGCCTTTTCCATCGCCGTCCAAATAGTCGATGCGGCTAGATACAGGAATCCCGCATAAATTTTGCTTCGAACTGTTGCGAAGCATCCGCATAATCTCCCGCATAGCATAGAGCCCGTGCTCACCGTCAAACGAAAAGGAATCTAACGCGCAGGCATAATACCCGTAAGTCTTATACAGCACATCCATTTGTTGTGTCAGCGTCAAGCCTTTCGCCGCACAAAAAGCCGCCATGTCGCAGATTAGGAGACATGCGTTTACCGCATCTTTATCACGCGCATATATCCCCGACAAATATCCGCAACTTTCCTCAAATCCAAAAATAAAACGCTCAGGTTCCCCGGCTTGCTCCAGCTTTCCGATGAAATCGCCTATGTATTTGAACCCGGTCAGGACATTGACAAGAGCCACACCGTATTGCGAGGCGACTTTCTCTGCCATTTTTGTTGTTACAATCGTTTTAACCGCTATAGGATTTGGCGGCATCGTTGCCGTTTCCTGATGCATTCTGCAAATATAGTCCAACAATAATACGCCAACCTCGTTGCCCGTTAATATGCGAACGCCCTGACCGTCCGGAACGGCTACACCAACCCTGTCGCAATCCGGGTCTGTAGCCAGAACAATATCCGCGCCGATTTCACGGCATAGCTTGATTCCCTCTTGCAAGGTTTCGGGCAGTTCGGGATTGGGGTATGGGCATGTGGGGAAATCCCCGTCCGGCATAGACTGCGAGGGTACGACATTTACATCCGCATACCCTGCTTTCTTCAATACGCCGGTAACAGGCGCCAGACCGCTGCCATTCAACGGGGTATACACGACAGACAGCCTGCTAGGCTGCGGATGTTGCACAATTCTTTGTTCCAACACAGCTTGATAATATTGCTCATGCAGGGATTCCGGTATAGTATCAACCGGGTCGGTGCTCCGCTCCATAGGCAGGCAGTTGAACGGGTCAAGGTTCAAAATAAGTTGTGTGATTGCTTCGGCTGCTTTTTCAGTTATTTGGCAGCCATCGCAGTTGTATACCTTATATCCGTTATATACCGCAGGATTATGGCTTGCCGTTATCATAATCCCCGCATCGCACCGTAATTGCCGCACCGCAAAAGAAAGCGCCGGTGTTGGCATTAGCTTATCAAACATGCTCACACCTATGCCGTACAGGCTTAAAACCTTTGCGGCCTCTTGTGCAAACAAGTGGGACTTATGACGGCTATCATAGGAAATAGCAACACGCGGCGCGGCTGAATTTGACAGCAAATATTCGGCAAGCCCGCAAGTCGCCTGGCGCACCGTGTAAATGTTCATCCTGTTGCTGCCGGCCCCGAGCTTGCCGCGCATACCTCCCGTTCCAAACGTAAGCCCACGATAGAAACGGTCTTGAATCTGGTCGGGTTCGTTTCGTATTTCATTCAATTCCGCGATGATATCCGCGTCTTCTACAGCTAAATCAAGCCATCGAAAATAGGATTGCGTCACTGTATATCCTCTCCTAACCTATAAAATATACGGGGTCTGATTCCGACCCCGTAATCTACGCGAAAACAATCCTGTCTATTTCATTCTAAGCAGCTTAACATTTCGCCGAGCGGCACCGTCGCAAGGGATATGCTTGTATCGCAACACCCGTAATAAATATAAATCTCTCCGTTATGGATCAGATTGGCTGTCGGAAAAACCGTGTTGTTAATGACAAGGCCAAATTTTTCATAATAAGCCTCCGGCTCCATGATAGGGTGGCGCGTCCGCGCGAGTACTTTGCGCGGGTCGTTCAAATCAAGCAGCAAGGCCCCGACGCGGTAAACAGAATGGGCGTCAACTCCGTGGTACAGCACAATCCAGCCTTTTTCAGTCTTAAGCGGGGTCGCTGCTGCGCCGATTTTCAATCCTTCCCATGCGGGTTCTACCGCCGTCGCTATCAGCTCCGGGTTAGACCATTCCAGCAAATCATCTGAATAAGAAATCCAGATGCCAGGCATGTCGGTTCCGTATTCCTCGCCCACATATTGCATCGGGCGTCTGAGGATGGCGAACTTCCCATCTATTTTTTCCGGGAACAGGGCGTTATCCCTGTCGTCGATTTCGGCGGGCGTGGTGTAGCATAATTGCTCAAAACGCTCCCCGTCATCGGAAACCGCTATCCCGGAGCGGGTCAGCATAGGCGCTACGTTATTTTCTTCCCATTGGGGGTGGGGGTAATAATTCGGCAACGCAATCCCTGTAGGCCAGCAGTCGAAAGCGTAAGGCTGAAGCGCGTAGCACATATAGAATTTGCCGTCGATTTTCACAACCCGCGCGTCTTCCACCGAGCCGTCGGGAAACCCCAGCATTTCCGCTGTAAAGATTGGTTCGTCCGAAGCAACCTCGAAATGTATGCCGTCGTTGCTTTTCAGCAATCCGATGCTTGTCTTGAATGGGCGCAGACCTCCCGCTGCCCGTTCATACATGAGAAACACACCGTTATCGTATATGACGCCCGGATTAAAAACGGACGCCCGCCTATAATCATGTATTCCGGGGACTACAATTGGATTTTCAGGGCATCTTTTGAGCAACATAAAAGTCATTCCTCTCTTTAAGCTCGTTATTTTGCCGGTATCATCATCCTTTTACAGCCCCGGCTGTCATGCCCTGTATGATTTGTTTTCTGAATGCAAGGTAAACTATCATAACAGGCAGCATAGACAACACCAGCGCCGCCATCAGCGTGGTATATTCAGCGGTAAATTGGCCGTAGAAATCTGTCAGCCCCACCGGAAGGGTGCGCAGGCTTCGCTGGGTAATCAAAACCAGTGCGAACGGGAATTCGTTCCATGTATCAAGGAAAGCCAAAATCAAGACGGTTGAAGTTACCGGTTTGCATAACGGGAATATGATACGCCACATCGTAAAAAAAGTATGCGCGCCGTCGATGTAAGCTGCTTCGTCCAATTCCCGCGGGATGGTGCGCACGAAGCTTTCAAACAAGAAGATAGCCAACGGAAGCCTGATCGCCACATAAGGTAAAATCAGCGTTCCCATTTTATCGGTGAGGTTAAGCGTTTTGAATTGAATAAAGAGCGGCACAAGCAGCGAATAGACCGGTATCATCATACCCGCCAGAAAAAGTGTATAAATCACATTACGGCCCCTGAACTGATAGCGCGACAACGCATAACCAACGCAAAACGACAAGAATATGACGATGAGTACCGTAACCACACTGTTGAAAATACTATTCGCGAAATAGACATGCATTTCTCCTTCTACAAACGCGGTATAGTAGTTATCGAAGTTCAGCGATCCAGGCAGGGACATAATGTCCAGCATGAATTCATCCTTGGTTTTCAAAGAAGAATACATAATCCATACAATCGGGAAGATGCAGGTAATGGAAAAGGCCAGCATCGCAATATTCAAAAGCAAAGCCCCGATGGAAGATCCCAAATGACGCAGATAACTGTTAGGCGCGTGTACTGAACTGTTATTCACTTTGCCCCACCTCCGCCAGCTTTTTAAATATCAGCACAAGGCCAAAGCTTAATATAAATACACCGATTGCAATCGCGCTTCCGTACCCCAGCTGCATTCTGGTAAAGGATGTGCTGTACGAATAAAGGGCCAAAACCATCGAGCTTGTTCCGGGGCCGCCCCCTGTCAGCACAAGAATGTGGCTGAACACGAGCATATTAGACGAAATGCTGAGCATGACCGCGACCTTCATGGAGCTATAAATCAGCGGAAATGTGATGTATATCGCTTTTTTTACGCCCGTTGCGCCGTCAATTTCGCACACCTCGTAAACCTCTTTGGAAATCCCCTGCACAGCAGACATGAAAATCATGAGCGGAACGCCAAGATATTGCCAAATCAGTGGCAGGGTGACGGAATAGATTACCTGCTTTGGGTCGTCAAGCCACAGCCGGATCAATGAATCCATGTTAAGCGATCGCAGGACGGCGTTTAACATGCCAAAGTTGTTGGAATAGACCATTTGCCAAATAAAGCCTACGACAACTGCCGACAATACCACCGGTAAAAATATAACGGTGCGGTGGAATTCTTTCCCGCGCATCGCTCTCGACATGAACAGCACCGTCAGCAGAAAGGCAATGCCCATTTGCACGATTAGGTTTCCGGCAACAATCACCAGATTGTTGCGAAACGCCTGCCAAAAAACACTATCCCCCATGAGCCTTACATAGTTGTCAAAGCCTATGAAATCACGGTTCGGGCCTATGGCCCAGTTCGTAAGGCTGTATCCGAAGGCGGTAAACAGCGGAATGATAGTGATAAACACATAGATAGCCACACCGGGCAGCAAAAGCGCAGCCAGGACAGCCTTGCGCGGCTTTATGGACGCTGCGTTGTTAGGTTGCACGTCTAACGCCTCCCTTATAATGAACACTTTTCCGCCCCCGCATTGTACGGAGGCGGAAAAATATGTTACCTGTATTAATTTCTGTTGCTTTCAGCCTGAATTCTCTCCGCGAGGTCTTGCGGGGTTATGACGTTAATCAAAAGCTCTTGCAAGCCTTCATTGATTACGCCGTTGACCGCGGGATTTAAGAAAGAGTCATAAATCGGGGAAAACGCAAGGCTAGAGGCCATTTCAGCATACAGGGCGGCAAGCTCAGATACATTGGATTTGTCATAGCCGGTAACGCTGAAAGCGGTCGGCTCGCCCTTGGCGGCAATTTCCATGGAATATCCTTCGCCTAAAACAAATTCCAAGAACTCGGCGATAACTGCCATTTTTGCATCATCCTGAAGCGCCCCAATCCCTACCGCAAGGCCGGAACCTGAGCCGCCGGACATTGAGCGCGGATTACCTTTGCCTCCGTTGACTGCCGGCAATACGGCAACCTTGGTAGCGGCCAATATATCGGCGGGTGCGTCGTCAACGACAGCGCCAATCGCCCAGCTTCCTTCCATGAACATCGCGGCAGAGCCGTTGTAGAACAAGGTTTTTTGCTGGTCGTTGTCGATGCTGTTCATATCGGAGTTGAATGCGCCCGCATTGCTCATTTCCTGAAGTGCAGCCAACGCGCTTACGAACTCCGGGTCTGTCCATTGCGCGCCGTCGCCGCTGATAATGCTGCGGAACCAGTCAGAGCCTGTAAAGCGATCGCCAAGGGTGCTAAGTACGCAGGAGTTCGCTACCCATTGTTCCCTGTTGCCAAGGGCTATGGGGGTGACGCCATTCGCGTTTAGCTTGGCAATCATGTCCATAAACTCCGGCCATGTCTGCGGGAAAGAATCAAACCCGGCTTCGCTAAGCAACGAGGAGTTATAATATATAACATGTGTGCTCAGCATCGAGTAGGGAATCGCGTAAATGCTGCCATTGCTGGTAAGGTCACCAAAAGCGCCATCTACGAACCCGTCGCGCCAAGCAGGCCTGGAGTTGAGAATATCATCCAGCGGTGCGACTACGCCGGCTTGTGCAAACATAGAAAGCTCGGAGCCCCTGCTGACAAAAACATCGGGTAAATCATTGCCAGCGGCAAGGGTCGTCAGCCTTGTGTAATATGCCGTTTGATCACCAATGCCTTCTTCCACTACGGTTACGTGGGGGTTTTCTTCTTGGAACTGGGCGATACGCGCTCTAAGGGCAGTCGGAATATTTTCCGAATTGTCTCTTGCCCAAAGTGTCATGACATTAAGGGTCATCGCGTCACCGGCGCTTTGCGGCACGTCGGCAGCAGGTGCGTCGGCAGCAGGTGCCGCAGGCTGTGCGGGTGCGGCAGTATCACTGCTTTGGCTTTGGCAGGCTGCGAAAGCGGCAGTCGCCAGCATTGCGCAAAGGCACAGACTTATGATTCGTAAAAATTTGTTTTTCATTGTGCTCCTCCTTTTTTATACCCCCTGCTTATATCATCCCGGCGGCATATAGTTGCTGACCGTCCGATTAAGGGGGATAACCATTATTGTAGTTATAACTTACTAGAATCTCAAGGTAGCAATTCTACAATTTTGTCCACTATTTCACACAGTTATTTGAAAATCCTTTTTAAATAAAGACAGGCGTGATATAGTGATAGTGGATGCGTGTATGAAGGGGTAGCTTTGATAAATAAATACCACACTTTAAACAGGAGATCGCGAATATGAACCTTCCAAAACTATTCAGCCTTCAAAATAAATTTATTTTCATATCTGTGATAAACGTTATTATTCCCTTGCTGTTGATGGTCGGCTTGTCTTACGCAAAATCAGTGGAAATGGTAGAACGTCAGCTTAGTCAGTCCAACTTCAAGACTGTGGAGCAAGTTGGCGAAAATATCAATTTTGTGTTTCAGGATATGAGAAACTCCTCCGTCTATCTGTTACAGAACAGGGAATTCATGAATTATCTGCGATTACCTAAAGAAGCGATTGACAACAATCCGGGTTATTTGCTTTCAACACAAAGCCTTATCAATAACTATCTGGTTTTTAACACCAATATCCACTCCATTTATCTTGACACCTTTAATGGAATGGAATTTGATTCGGCAAGCGCCCAAAACATCATCAGCGAAGACCTTCGGCAGCAACTGCTGCAGCTTCGCGGCGCAGGGATTATCGTTCCCGACGTCATTACGAATTATAACGGCACGAAAACCAGAGTGTTTTCTTACATCAGAATCATAAAGGATATTGAAAACCTGGCTTCCGACTTAGCAGTTCTAAAAATCAACATACCCGAATCCACAATTTCAAACGTATTTGACAGCCGGCTTCTCAGCGAGAACAGCAGCTTCTTAATCATAGATGAAAACGGCGTCGTTATCTCATCTCTTGATGAAGCACAGTTGGGGGAGCCGATGCCGGACAGTTTTATCAGCGCAGATTTATTTCAAACCAACAGCGGGTATTATACGGTTTCGATTTCGGGGGAGGATTATGCAGTAACCTATCACAATCTGATTTATCCGAATTGGAAGCTAGTCAACATGGCGCCCCTAAGGGAGCTTTCGCGGGATATCCTTGTCATACGCAATATTACACTGCTTTCCGTTGCGCTAAGCGTTATCATTTGTGCGATTGCCATTGCATATTTCACCCTAAAGGTTCTCGGCCCGTTACGCGAGCTTCGCCGCGCGATGGTTTCGCTTGAAAACGAAGATTTTGACGTTAGAATCCCTGTCCGCGGCAATGATGAAATCACGATGCTAGCATCGAGCTTTAATAAAATGTCAAATAACCTCAATGAGCTTGTCAACGAGGTTTTGGCTGTGCAAATAAAGCAAAAGGAAGCGGAGCTGAAAGCCCTGTATTCGCAGATAAACCCGCATTTTCTCTACAATACGCTGGATATGATTTACTGGACATGCAGGCTGGAAAACGCTAAGGAAAGCGCCACGCTCATACAGTCGCTGTCAAAAATATTTAGGTTAAGCCTCAACAGTGGCAATGAATTTACCAGCCTTGCAAAAGAAATCGAACATTTAGAGTTATACATCACCATCCAGGAAGGAAGGCTTGATGGAAATGTCCGGTTTTCAATCAAGGCAGCCGGCGGGCTTATGGATTGCAAGGTCGTCAAATTGATTTTGCAGCCTTTTGTCGAAAATGCCATCATACACGGTATCGAAAAAAATGGAGGTCAGGGTGAGATCGAAATAGAAATTTATCAGGACGGCGACGTGCTGGTGTATATCATTCGCGACGATGGGGTCGGCGCGGAGGAGGCGGAATTGAATTCCTACCTAAGCAAAGTCCAGCCGGACAATCGCGGCTTTGCGTTAAATAATGTCAACGAGAGAATTCAAATCTATTACGGCAATGCTTATGGAATATCGTTTGAAACAGCGCCCGGCAACGGCATGACGATAACAGTCAGACAGCCGATTGTTCGGGATTCCGATATGGAGGCGTAGCATGTACAGGCTGCTAATTGTTGACGATGAACCAAAAATAAGAAAAGGAATGCTGTCTTGTATTGACTGGGGAGCGTATGGGATTGGTGAAATGAAAGAGGCGAGCAATGGAGCCGACGCGCTTCATGAAGCTTTGTCGTTTTGTCCTCACATTCTCCTTGCGGACATAAGAATGCCAATCATGGACGGGATAGAGTTGTCTTACCGCATCCGGGAAAAGCTGCCGGACTGCAAAATCATTATTATGAGCGGGTATGATGAGTTTGCATATGCGAAAAGTCTTATGCGCATGAAAGTTACCGACTATTTATTGAAGCCGGTTGATGAAAATGAATTGATGCATGTTATTTCAAGATTGATAAATGAAATCCGGGAGGAAGAAGCCTATCAATCGAACAAACAAACCGCAAGTCTGCTGCTGCACGAAAACCTACCGCAATTAAAATCAAATTTTATGCAAAAAATTTTGGACGGCAGTTTTGCTGACATCGGTAAAATGACTGAATATGCAACGGTCTTGCATCTACACATTCCAACGAGTGCGTGTGAATTCCGGGCAATCGTGCTCTCTGCCGAAAGTTTGAACACCGTTCCGATTAAAGGAACCATTCAAGAATCGGAGTCTCTCGCATCAGAGATGATTCACATAGCCGAGGATTTGATTAACCAAGCCGCATCAGGTTTTTTATGCCGCAGCGATTCTAACAGCTTGATTGGCATGATATATGGTTTGCCCGATAACTACGACATTAGCACTCTTGATAAGGACATCCAGTATCTAATCAAAGAGCAGATGGGCATTGCCGTGCTCGTCTCCATCGGCCCCACAGTTCAAAGCGCCTCAGAAATCAATCATTCCTATCAGCAAGCGCTTTCCACTTTAGATGAAAAAAGGTATAAGGGTAAACGGAATATCGTCCAGATCGCGCTGCGGTATATGGAAGAACATTATAGCGCTGACATTAGCCTGTCCGACGTTGCCGACATTGCTTTTGTCACTCCGAATTATTTAAGCAGGATATTCAAAGAAGAAATGAATATGAATTTTATTGATTATCTCAACTTGTTGCGGCTGGAAAAGGCAAAACAGCTTTTGCTTCACACAAACTTAAAGACATATGAAATAGCCGAGAAAGTTGGGTATAAGGACTATAAGTATTTTTCTGCGATGTTAAAAAAGCTTACCGGATTTTCTCCAAGAGAGTATCGTCGGAGTTAGGCGGCGTCTATCATAGTGACGAAAAAATCAAAACAAGCGGTATTCATCATTTTGGATACCGCTTGTTTTATTCCAATACATACAACCCCGAAACCGATATATACATTGTTAAGGGATTCTAAATGCCATGTGGATAAACACGTATTTGTGCATTTACAGGCACAGGAGGGCGGGTATTTCGTTGTAATCACTGCCGGTTAACTTTAAAGATTTTTACCTCCTGCGGACGAAGCGTGCCGGAGGTGTGAAGCACTCCATCGACACCTACATTTTCCGAATCGGAGCCCGAAACAATTTCCACAGCTTGACCGGCGAAACCCAGCGGGACCTGCATGTCAAAGCCTGTGTCGCCGCGGTTGTGGTTAATGACGAACACGAATGCCCCCTCATCGTCATGCATCGTGCGAATTTCCACATTCTGGGAATCCTCCGACCCGTTCAGCTTGATTTGCGGTTCATATCCCACATAGGAAAGCAGGTTCCGAAACATCTTATTGGTATCGCCGGAGTAGTTCCACATGGCGTTTGCAAAAAACAATGTCCCGAGATAAGCCGTGGAGCCTTTGTTGTATTGGTTTGTAACAACGGCGGGTTTACCGTCGTCGTATTGCGCGCGGATTTTTGCGCCCTTGTGTACGACAAGCCACTCGGATATATTTTTCGCGATATTGCGGTATCGGCATTCCCCTTCCACTATATCCAGTTCGTCAATCAGCTCGTAGTGGCTCTTCACATTCAAGCCGAAAACCTTATCAAGCCCGGCGGCGGGGCAAACCTCGGCGCCCCACGCGTCGTCTGTGAAGTAGCCGCACAGGCCGTCGCTGATAACCGCGCCGCCGTTTTTCACGAAATCTTCAATGGCTACCGCCAAATCCGACGTGATGTTGACGCTGTATGGAAGAATCAGCAGCTTATAATCTTTCAGCGAACCGCCCAATGCCTGCGCCTTGTCAACAAAATCCGCTTGTATTTGATTTTTCATGCAGAGCATATATGCCCCCACAAGTGAAATCGTATCTTTGTAAAAACGATTTTGAGGGCGTATCAGAGGAGAAGCCGAAAGCCCTAAGGAAATCAAGCCTTCCGTAAAGCAATTATCAAGATTATACAAGATTGCCGTATCGCTTTTAAGAGGCATTGACTTTGCAAGACGTGCCTTATGCTTGTGGAAAATATCGGTGAATTCTTTAAGCGCGTCAGTTCGTTCGTTTAAATCGCCGTTGCGCTCGGCAAAGCCGAGGCAAGCCGTCTCAATCGTAGAAAGCTCCGGCCTCCAGCCCCAGTACAGGATTCCTTTCGCGCCGCGCGCAATTTGCCCCCAGGTCTGCCGCTTAATATCGTCGCCGGTTATGGAGCGGGAAAAGCACTGGCTTTCCTCCGGTTTTTCCCCGACAAAGATAAACATCGGGCCGGCCCCCGAGCCCGCTTCGCCTATCCAATAAGGGCCGTTGCCTGACGCACAGCGCAGAAGGTCGCAGACGAATGCCGTCATTTCAGGGTTGATGGGGTCATATATAGAGCTTCCAAACATATCCGTGGTTTTTGAAAGCCGAAAATGGTCGTTGGAGGATACCATCGGATGCCCGGTTTCATAGATGCCCGTATGCACGACCGTACAGCGGTTTGCATCGTATTTTTTCACAGTGTCGCTCAACCATTGGACTTGGTCTATCTGCGCATCGACGCGATAATATTTCCAATCCAGCCAATCTGTGTACATGCCGATGGATTTTGGCGGATGCACCTGCGCCCAATTCTGATACTGCCTTGTCCATACCTCGTTCAAGCGTTGCAGGGAGCCGTATTTTTTCTTGAGCCACTCCCTGAACCCGGCCGTGGAATGTCCGCAATAGCAATAGACCATCTCGCGCCAGCTTACCTGATAATACTGCTGGGACGGCTCCTCAGTCGGCTCGTGGATTACGTCAAAGGCTATGATATCGTCGTTTCCGTGATAATGCTCCGTGAATGCCCTGATAAAATTTTCTACCGTCGCGCGGTGCGGCATACTGTCATAGCATAGGCCGGGCCACCCCCCGGTGCTGGCGTCTGATTGCTGGTGGGCTGTCCAGACGGTTCCGGCAGCGGATGTATAGCGGCTTTCGGGATGCTTTTCATATACCCACTCCGGCGTACAAACCAAATACAGGGTAAATATGACGCGAAGGCCGTGCTTTACTGCACATGCTGTAATTCTATCGTAATAATCAAAGTCAAACGCGCCTTCGTCCGGTTCAACCGTGCCCCATGTTGCGTGAACCCGCACCGTGTCCATTCCGCAGCGCTTCATATTGGCGAAATCAACATCCCAGTGACGGTCTGTCCGATCCCTGTAGGCGGCGTATTTCGTGCCGATTGGGAAAATTTCCTGCAATTTTTTCGTGAAATCCATCACTCTTCTCCTTTTTATTTAACTTTAAGAATCTCAATCTGTACATCGGCAGGGCACCGGACCGTTATCGTTTTGACTTCTCCCGGAACGAGGTCAAAATAATTGTCGGAGCATTTATAATCCCCTTTTACATAAACGCCGTGCGCATATTTTTTGCTTGTCAGCGTGACTTTTTTGCCGCCGTCAAAGCCTGTATTTTCCAGCACCTCAATATCCGCGCCTCCAAATATAAGCTCGCGGGTGTCGTGCATCCGAAGCATTACCGGGGCCGCAGGACCGTTTTCGGGAATCAGGACGATACTGCCGGAACGGTAATCCTCCCGGGGAAGGGGCTCGCGGTGGACATAGGCGCGGGAATAAGGCTCAAGCCTGAAGCTGACAGGCCTGCATTTATCAGCGGCGCCGTCAAAAGATTTGTAGCCAAGCTGCGCATGAACCGCAACGGGGGCCGCGGTGTCGTTGCACGCCTGAACCACCAGATCGCCGCCTACCGCGCGCATACTAAGCTTTACCGGCGCAAAGGCGCGCTTGACGCCGTAGTATGAAATTTTCCGCCGCAGGTAATAGTCGATAATCGTCCAGCCGATTTCGCCCCAAGTATCGTTATACATCCAGAAAACCGCGCCGCCGCAATTCTCCTTGAACCGGATCGCCTCCAAAGAGTACCCCAGCATAAGGCTGTGTACCATGCCACCATATAAGATGTACTCCTCGATGCCGAGCTTATCGGGGTTATCCGTATACTGCTTTTCGATACCGGCGCAAACGGTTTCCTTTTCAAATACATTATTGTGTATTTCCCACGCCAGATTGCTGCGGTCTATGGGCTGGTTATCCAGATAGTCCATTGTCGTTTGCAGGCAACAGGGGCCCACATATCCATATTCGCTGACAAATTTAGACTCCACCTCATCGTAGCCCTTTGGTTCGATCCGCTCCTCCATGACCTTGCTCATAAAGCCGTTTTGGTGCCATCTGTGGACATCGCCAACCGTATCGCCGTTGGGAAGCTCCCCGCCGTATGGCGAGCTGTTCCAGTAGGGGATAAAGCCGCAATTCCTCCGGACAGCCTCTTTTGCCATTACATTGTAGATATACATGCCGTACTGCCGCTCCGGCTTGAACTCTATGCCCCATCGCGGATTGTCGTAATGATTGAACAGCCAATGATTTTCGTTTGAACCGCAGAACAGCGCAATGCAGGGATGGCTGCGTAAACGCTTCGTCTGATAATCCATCTCCTGATACGCCTCCTGCCTGAACCATGGCAGATGGTCGGGATATGCCGTGCACGCAAACATAAAGTCATGCCAAACTAAAAGTCCGGCCCGGTCGCACAGCGAATAGAAAATGTTCCGCTCATAAAGGCCGCCGCCCCAAACCCGAAGCATGTTGAAGTTGGCTTCCACCGCTTCTTCAATCAAGGCTTGGTATTTTTCATCCGTTGTTCTGACGTACAGCGAATCGTTTGGAATCCAGTTCCCGCCTTTACAGAAAATCTTTACGCCGTTTACGATAAGCGCGAAATTCCGGTGTTCGCCTTCTATCACGGACGTATCCAGCTCGATTGTACGGATGCCGTACCAAATCGTATCATATATGTCTTCGGATTCCCCGGCCCGGGCCGAAACGCGGATTTCGTAAAGGGGCTGCCCGCCATAAGCGGCAGGCCACCAGAGCTTAGGGTTCTTTATGCTGATGTTAAAATCCAGATAGTTGAGGCCCGAGGTGAAAAGCGTGTTCTTTTCCTCCGCCGCGGCGCAAACCTCACCGTCATACAGCACTTCAACGCGAACATCGCCGCTTGCTGTAGAAAGGATGTTTAAGTTTTCCACATTGACCATTACATGCAGGCGCGCGTCTCCGGCTATGCAAGCCGTGGAAACACTAGCCTCGCGTATTGCGATCTTACTGTATTTTCTCAGGTAAACATCGCCGGTAATGCCACAGGTCACTACCCTTGGGCCCCAATCCCAGCCAACGGTATACTGCGGCCTGCGCACAAAGGCTCTTCGGTAATCGCTGCGGTATTTCCCACCGTTGTCGTCTTCGCGGCAAACCGCCCAGTTGATTTCGGAAAGCTGTTCATCCGTTACGGTTTCCAATCCGGTTGTAACACGAACCGCAAGCTCGTTTTTCCCGGCGCAAACCAGATTTTTAATGTTGCGGATAAACGGCCAGTGTACGCTGATATGACGCCCGATATGCTGCCCGTTTACAAAAATATCACTGTTTGAGTCCAGAGCTTCCATCACAAGCTCAAGGACGCCGGCGTTTAAATCCGCATCCTCCACATAAAAATCCCGGATAAACCACCACGAGCGCTTTTCTATCCACTCAGATTCAAAGCAATAATCGGCCTTGACAGGGTCTCTGACAGCACCGCTTTGCATCAGCGGGATCCGGACGTCTGCCGGCACATCGCATTCAAGCCATCCTTCTTTCAAACGCTTTACGCTTTCCAGATACGTTTTATCCCAGTATAGCGGCGCCTCGTGCAATCTCCAAGCCTCGTTCAATTTTTTCAATAACATAAAATCTAACGTTCCCGAAAATACTTTCAGGAACGTTGTTCACCGCCTTTCTTTTAAGCTTCAATCCCACTCGTGGGTTTCATTCCCAGCCGCGTGGCGGCGTTCGTGCAACCAAGCGGGCCATACCCCGTAGCTTGCTGCGGGGCGCTTCAATTTAACCGCCCATGTGTTTACTTTAACAAATCAGCCACCCTCTTATGGAACGGCGCCATTTCTTTCATATAACATTCGTAAAGCGCCATGTGCTTCGCATACACATCATGTTTTGCCATATCCGGATGAAATTCTTTTTCCACCGTTACATACAGGGCGGCTGTTTCCTCGATGGACGGGAACACGCCGATTGCATTGCCAGCCAAAATCGACGCACCCCACATGGAGACGTCCTTCCGATTTAGCGTGCAGTATGTCTTGCCGCTCACATCCGCGCACATTTGCGGCCACACGGAAGACTTCGCCCCGCCGCCAATCATCATCACGCGGGAAAAATCATGCTTCGGGTAAAGGGCGTCTATGCGGCGTGACGCAAGCGCAAAATCATACGAAAAGCTTTCGAGAAGCGCCCGGTAAAAATGTTCCGGCCCGTGGCTCCAGTCATGCCCGATCCACATGCCGCGCAGATTGCTTTCAAGCGGCATAGAGCTTCCGCCTAACAGGCCGATGGCCATTACGCCCCCGCAACCCGGGGCAATCGCCTCCACCTTCGCGTCAAGCGCGGCGAACGCCGCACCGGCGTCCTCATCCGGCCGCTTCACAAAATGATTTACAAACCAGTCAAGGGTTATTCCCGACCCCGCCACAAAATGCGTGGCGAAATACCTTTCGGGAACAGCCGACGCAAGAAAATCAAACCGCCGCTCGGTCATGTCGGGGCGGTACTCTCCCACACAGCAGCTTATTTCGCCGTATGATGACGCCTCAAATACAGCGTCCCCAAGATGCACGGCGCTTGAGCCCAAGCATCCGGCCATCTTGTCTCCGGCCCCGGAAACGAGCGGGATTCCGGATTTCAGGCCAATCATTTTAGCCGATTCTTCACTGAGGTAACCGCAGATATGGTTTGAGTTTACAATTTTTGGCAAAAGATTTGTCTTGATTCCGATATTTTTGCATATATCGTCCGACCATCTGTTTTGGCGGATATCCGCAAGCCCTGTCCACGCGGCATACGTTCTATCCATAACGGCGTCCTCGATATTTAAGGCGCCAAGACGGCCGATAACATAGCCGCTAATCATAAGGCATTTGGCAATCCGCTTCGCCTCGCCCGGGAATTCCGCCGCGAACCACTCATATTTGGGGGCCATTTGCGGGAAATTCGTGCCGCTTGTTTCAAGGAAAGAATCCCGGAAAAGCGCCATTTGCTTTTCGGCATACGGAATATACCGTGAATCCAGTGAGCACGACCATGTTGTGACGTCCTCCCACTCTTCGCTCACGCCCATGAAGCCGGACATTTGTCCCGTAAAAGCAATCGCGCCGACATTTTGCCCCCGCTCGCCGAGCGAAGCGGAAACGCTTTTCATGCAATCCAGCACCGATCCAAACAGCTCTTCGCCTTTTTGGATAAACATGCCGGGTTCAGGGCGGTAATCTTTTACCGGAGCTTGCGCCTGCGCCACGCAAACGCTTTTCGTATCGTACACGCCGGCCTTTATAAAGCTTGTGCCTAAATCAACCGCCATAAGCAAAGTTTCTTTCAATGACAGCGCCCCCTCTTTTAATACGCTTCGGACGTCAGGCCCTTTCCGATAAGGATATCCACCGCCGAGCTTGTCCCGATTCTGTCACATCCGGCGATGACAAAAGCTTCCATGTCTCCGGAGGTTTTCACGCCGCCCGCCGCTTTGATTTTCACATCCTTGCCGATATGTTCTTTAAACAGCAGGATATCCTCCAAAACAGCCCCGCCTGTACCAAATCCTGTGGAGGTTTTAATGAAATCCGCGCCCGCTTCGGTTACCGCCCTGCACATCGCGGTTTTTTCTTCCTGCGTCAAGTAACAGGCCTCCACGATTACCTTTACGATAGCATCTCCCGCCGCGTCCTTTACCGCCTTGATTTCATCGCGGACCTTATCAAAGTCCCCGTTTTTCACGTCGCAAATATTGATTACCATATCAATCTCGGACGCGCCGTTTTGAACGGCAAGCTTTGTCTCCAAAACCTTCGCCTCCGTTACGCTGTAGCCAAGCGGGAAGCCGATTACGGTGCAAATGTTGAGCGCGGCGCCGTACTTTTCATGTACGCGTCCGACATAGCAGGATGGAATGCATACGGAGGCCGCGCCAAATTTTAACGCCTCGCCGCAAAGCTTTTGAATCTGTTCCCATGTAGACGTCGCTTTCAGCAATGTATGGTCAACATAGGAAAACATTGTTTTTTTGTCCATAGTGGTTTTTACCCCTTTATTATTTATTTTCCATGTCCGGTATATTCGGAAAGAACATCACTTTTCCAAAACACGCGCCCGGCTCCGCCATACTGAGCAATGTTTTTGGGGCGTCCTCAAGCGGAAGCCTGTGGGTGATAATATTCTTGGCGGACATTCCATGCTTCTCAAACAGTTCAACGGCTTCCGTCCAGTCGTTGCCGGGGAAGGGATGGGTAAAGGAATTCCACGAGCCTTTAATTTCAAGCTCGGAGCGCATAATCAGGTCTACCTCATAATCGCTTAACGAAAGGCTCTTGTGGGATATCCCCAAAAGGATTACGCGGCCTAATTTCGACGCGCTTCTGATGCATGCGGCCTGTGCTGCCGGAATGCCCGAAAAATCTATCACGATTGAGGCGCCGTATCCGTCTGTTTCGTTTTTCACCGCCTCCGCCATATCCTCCCTTGCGGAATTTATCACGACGTCGGCGCCCAGCAAACGCGCAATGTCAAGCTTTTCTTCCAAAATATCCGCTGCTATGATTTTTTTAGCGCCCTTGATTTTTGCATATTGCAACGCGAACAAACCGATTGGCCCCGCCCCGCAAATACAAACCGTATCATCGGGCGTGAATTTCGCAACTGCCATTGAATGCAGCGCATTGGCGGCAGGATCGGTTGTAGCGGCGTCTTCAAAAGAGATGCTTTTTGGCAATTGAATCAGGTTGCTGCTCTTTACCGCGATGTATTCCGCCATCGCTCCGTCGCTTCTTGAGCCGTAATAATCATAATTGTCGCAAAGGGAATACGCCCCTTTTTCGCACCAAAGGCAGGAATGGCAGGGAATCAGCGGGGGCACGGTTACATGGTCGCCAACCGCGAATCCACGAACCTGATTGCCAACCTCAATAATCTCCCCCGAGAATTCGTGTCCCAGCGTAATCGGCGAAACATGCGCCCCATAGATGTTTGCCCGCGGAATATCTGAACCGCAAACTCCTACCGCTGCCACTTTTACGAGCACCTCGCCGCTTTTAATGCGGGGAACAGGAATTTCCTCCACTCTCAAATCCTTTGGAGCGTACATTCTTACTGCTTTCACTGCGCAACACCTCTATTATTTAATCTTTATTTACAATAACCGCTTTCAATATTTCGCCCCGGGAACATTTTTCAAACACTTTTTCAAGTTCCGTGAGCGGATATCTTCCGGTAATATATTTTTCAGCATTGATTGAGCCGCTTACAATCAGCTCCGACGCCTGCCTGTTTTGCTCCGGGGTCGAGGCGTGTGCGCCGTAAACGGACAATTCCCTGTAATGAATCAAATTGCTGTCGAGAAAATTTTTGCTGTCGCCGGATATGCCGCCAAAAAGCGAAATCCTGCCATGTTTTGCAAGAAGCTCCAGGCCCGCGGCCTGTGCGCTTCCGGCGGAACATGCGACAATCACGGCGTCGGCCCCTTTTCCGCCGAACAGCGACGTCACGGCCTCTTGTATGTTTTCCCGCGCGGGGTCAATAAGCTTCACGCCCGGGACAAGAACGCCTGCCTCCTGCCGGCGCTGCTCCGACGGCTCTATCATAACAACTCTCCCGGCCCCGGAAAGATAGGCGAGCTCCGCGTGGAAGCATCCGATAACGCCGCTTCCAAAAATCACGACGTCGTCTTCTTCCTGAATATGTAAAAACGACTGCCCGTTAATTGCGCAGGCCAAGGGCTCGCTTAATGTGAAGCGGCTGTATTCCGGCGATTCCGGCAAACGGTAAACGTTTCCCATTCGGAAAGCGGCGTCCGGTACGGCCATATATCCCGCAAGGCCCCCGGCGTAATCAAACCCGATTGTTTTGAGGTTATCACACATGTTTGTACGCCCACGGACGCAGCTTGCGCAATAACCGCAGCCAATAGCGGGTGCGACCGCGACCCGGTCCCCAAGAGAAAAGGAATCCTTATGCTTATCTGAAAGCTCCACTATCAGCCCGACAGCCTCGTGCCCGATTATTTGCCCGTCGGTTATTTTCCCGCTGCCGAACCGGTATGTGCGGATATCAGTACCGCATACCGAGCAGGCGGAAACTTTTATCACCGCACCGGCTCCAGCGCCGAGCGCCGGGTTTTCCCGCTCCTCAAGCGCAAGCCCGCTATTTTTGCGGTACACATAGCTTAACATTCACAAAACCCCTTATATAGTCAAGTTGACTATACTAATCATGCTCACGAATCAGCCCGTCGGCAATTTCCTTGTTGATAATCAATACGTTTATGTATCCTGCGCACAAGGCTGCTTTTAAAGAGAGGATACGCTCAACACCGGAGACGATTGCAATTTTATACGAGCAATTTTTTAAATTGTCAAGCGAGATAGATGTGCTTCTGTCCTCCAGCGACTGGTTGCAAATCTTACCCTCCCGATTGATTACATGCGTACAAATATCTCCGATTGCCCCTTGGGAAATAAGGCTTTCGATCTCCGCTTTCGAAATGTAGTCAGAGCGCACAAGGGCGCTTTGGGTGTCTAATTTTCCAACGGTAAACACGGCAATATTGACATTCTGGATTAAGTTCATTACCCTGTTGATGCTGTCCTCTTTTAAAAAGGACTTCTTGAACTCATGGTTTTCTACAATTGCGGGTAACGGGAGCAGGCAAGGCTCCGCGCCGAACGCCTCTGCGTAATTGGTGACAATCTCGCTGGCGTAGGTGCTGCTTTTAACAAAGCTAACGCCGCCGCATAACTGGACAGCCATAAGGTTTTTATAAGGCTTGTAAGCCTGAAGCTTTTTGGACGAATCCCACAAGGTTTTACCCCACGCAACCCCGATGACGTCCCCGTCGTTCAGGATGTTATTGAGGTAAGCGTTAAGCGCGTCTCCCAAGTCCTCGGCGCCGCCTTCGCCGCCTGCAATCATCACATGCTTTAAATCGTACCGTTCCCGTAAAGCCCGCTCTCGCTCATTTTCCGATATCAGGGGCTTATTTATCTTGATTTCCACAAGCCCTTCTTTTTTCGCTTCTATCAAAAGCTTTGAAACATAGGAGCGGGAAATTGAATATTTCCGCGCGATTTCCGCCTGCCCTAAATCATACATATAGTACTGGTAAATGATTTCCAGCTTGAGCTGTTCTCTGTCCATAAAGTGCCACACTTTCCTGTTTTGATTATTATGTTAGCCTTTGACTGAGCCCGCCACCATGCCCTGCATAATCCTCTTGTGGAATATAAAGTATACGATTACAACCGGTAGCGTGGCGATAGATAAGCCTGCCATCATCATCGTGTATTCCACGAAATATTGCCCTTGGAAATAAGTAAGTGCGATGGGAAGCGTTTTAAGCTCGGGACGCCCCATCAAAATCAGTGAGAACGGAAATTCGTTCCATGCATCCAGAAAGCTTAGAATGGTAAGCGTTCCAAGCACGGGGGAACACATCGGCATAAAAATCTTAAAAAACAACTGGTGTATATTGCCGCCGTCAATAAATACAGCCTCCTCAATTTCGCGGGGAATGGTAGATGCGTAGGCTGTGACCAAAAAAATCCCTTTTGGCAGGCCAAACACCGTGTAAACAAGCGCCAGCGCAAAACGGTTGTTAAGCATCGAAAACGCCCTGAGCTCAATAAATATCGGAATCAGCAGGGCATGAACCGGAATCAGCATTCCCGAAAGGAACATAATATAAAGAAAGCCTTTTCCCTTAAACTGATACCGCGCAAAAACAATGCCCATTACAAAAGAAATCAAAAGGATTAAAAAAACCGCGATACCGCTTACGATTGCGCTGTTAACAAACGCAATGTCAAGTCTTCCGACATTGACGGCGGCTAAGTAGTTTGACGGCCTGAAGGTCTGCGGGAACCCCGCCAAATTCATATAGAAGTCGCTGTCGTTCTTTACGGAGGAGGCGAGCATCCAATAAACCGGAAATAGGCAGAAGAGCGAAAAAAGCAATATGAAAACGTTAACGGCAGCAGAGCCGGCGGCGTGCGCCGTGCGTTTGATAAGCGAGTGCTCACTCATACTTTTTCTTCCTCCCCTCAACCAACAAGTTTGAGAACAGCACCAAGCTTAAGCTAATCACAAGAATACCCACGGAAATCGTGGAACCATACCCCATCCTTTGCCCTATAAAGGACGTCCGGTATGCGTACATCGCCATTACCATAGACGCGGTTCCGGGGCCGCCGCTTGTAAGTATATAGACATGCTCAAAAATCTTCATGCAACCGGAAACCGCAAGAATCACGGAAATTTTCAAGGTATCAAGTATCATAGGATATGTTATATAGAACGCTTTCTTTATACCGTTCGCGCCGTCCAATGAGGCGCTTTCAAAAATTTCCTCCGGTATGCTTTTCATCGCGGTTGTGAAGATAATCACATATAGCCCGATCCACTGCCAAACAATCGGAACCGTCACGCTCGCCATTACGATGCTCACGTCGTCAAGCCAAGGCTTTATCCAGCTTTCCAGCCCGATTGAGCGCAGAAAATAGTTTAGAAGGCCATAATCCATGTTATAGATGATTCTCCATAAAAAAGCAACAACAACCGGCGCCAGAATAACGGGCAGAAAAATAGAAAACCGATGAAACGCTTGAAGCTTGAGTATCTTGGAGCATAAAAGTGCAGATATCACAAATGCAGTTCCCACTTGAAAAATAACACAGCAAACCGCAAGCAGCAGGTTGTTCCCGAGAGCTTGTAAAAAGATCCTGTCATTTATCAAAAGGGCGTAATTTCCTAATCCGATGAATTTCATGTTCGGCCCGCCGCTCCAGTTGAACAGGGAGTAGAAGATTGCCATAGCGACCGGAACAATCGCAAGCGCAACAAATAAAAATGTGCCGGGAAGCATGTAAAAAAACAAGATAGCGCTTTTAGGCCTTATCGCGCTGCTGCCTTTACCCATATGAACCGCACCTCTCTTTTAGGTGTATCCGGCCGGTGTTAACCGGCCGGATATATCTGGAAAAATTTTCAGGCTGCTAGCTGATTTCATACTCCGCCTGAACGCGCCTTCCCCATTCTTCAGCGGTAATGTTGTTTGCCAGGATATCTTGGAAGTTCATGTTCATCGAATCGATAACCGCGGGGTCAAAGTGGCAGTCGTACAGTGGGCCTGCGTTCCATGACTGATAGGCCTGAACATATTTTTGCACAACCGGTGAGCTTTGGGAGTAGTCGCGGTTTCCGACGATTGCGCCGAAGTCGCCTTTTTCAAACAGACTTTGGCACCATTCTTCGTCGGTCGTATACTTGATGAGCAGATAAGCGGCGTACTTTTCAGCGGGTGACAGGGAAGCGCTGTAAGCCTGCCCCCAGCCGGAGCCGATTGAAGCCGCTGGAGCGGGTCCGATTGCCCCGTCAAATGAAGGAAGCGTCGCAACGCCCGATTTATCCACTACGCTCTGGTCGTCGCCTGCAACCGCAATCAAAGTGCCTAAACTCCACGAGCCGTTGATATAAGACGCGTATTGTTCATTGAGGTACGGCGAAATAACTTCATTGTGGTCGATGCTGTTGATGTTATCGTTGAAAAACCCGAGGCTGGCAAGCTCATACATTTTATCAACGCCGTTTAGCATACCCGCATCCATAAACCCGTTTCCGGTGCGGTTCATGATGTCGTTAAACCACTGTATGCCGCCGCCGTAGAAGCCAAGGGAGCCAAAGACGGTGGAGTTTGCGACCCACTGTCCGCTGTTGCCAACGCCAATCGGCACGTAACCCGCATCCTTGAGCTTGGTCATGCAGTCAATCAGCTCGTCCCATGTTTTCGGAAACTCGTCATAGCCTACAGACGAATAGATTTCGGTGTTGTAAATGACAAGCGTACAGGTGATAAGCTGGAAAGGCACGCCATAGTGCTTGCCGTCGACGAGCATGTCGAACATGCATCCATCGTACATGGAGTTGAACCAATCCGGGTCAAGCGCTTTAAACTCATCGACTGTACCAATTTGATTGTTTGCGATAAAGTTTCTCAGCCATGAGCCTTTTACGTTATAAACGTCCGGAATCGAGTTCGCCGCGGAACGGGTCATCATGATTGTCTGGTAATCGTCATGCACGGAGCCGTCATAGTTCACCGTGATATTCGGATAATCCCGCGCAAGGCGCTCAAGCGCCGTGTTTAAAGCGAAGCTTTTTGCGTCTGTTTCGCTGTTAAGCGGCCACATCATGGCAACATCCAGCGTAACCGGTTCTGTAAAGTTATCTATAAAAGCGTCAAATTCTCCGGCTTCGCCGGTGGCTTCCTGCGAAGCCTCAGCTTGCCCTGAGCCTGTTGTCTCCTGCGGTGCCTCGGGGGCTTGTGGGGCTGATGTTTGGCCGCATGCCGCTGTCGCCGCAATCATCAAACCCGCAACAATGAGCGCGATAATTTTTTTCATACGTTTTTCCTCCTAAAAATGCGTTTTATTATTTGCCTTAATTCGATTTTTATCCAATCTCATTAAGGGTTTTAACGAATAATTGCTGTTTGAATTCGTCAAGCGTCATGGAAGACGAAAGCGATTCTTTCTTTACGGTAACCATTTTAGACGTACCGGCGGAAAGGTCAAAGCAGTTGTCTGAAAAATGGCAGTCATTTTCCGAAAGGTCGAGCCGGACGCATTTGGCGTAAGCCTCCGCCGTAATACAGACGTCAAAGAAACTGTCGCGCTCTGAAACCTCCCATGCGATACCGGGGGAGAGAAAGCGGAAATGCTTGGGCTTTACAAACAGGGCCGTGTCTTCGCTTAGGATATTTCCGCTTTCATCCGAAACGGAAAATTCCAGATACCGCTCGGTTCTGTTTTCAAAGGTCAGATAATCGCTGAAATCAAGAGACAATATGGCCCCGGAGCTAAGCGGCTGTATTGTGGCCCGCTTATTTCCCTGTGTGAGAATCCGGGAGGAGTTATCCCGCAGCGACCATTGGATATAGCCGTCAAACTGCGATGTGCGGTCGCTTACGACAAACAGTTTTATCCGGGTATCGTTTTCCTCGGCTGAAATCAGTATCTGACTGAAAAACCGCTTGGCGTAATAATGCATGATTTTCCAACGATACTCATAGTCGATGCCCGACCATGTCGTGCCGGGGAAGCAGTCGACAATCTGCCAATACAACGCGCCCATGCAGTGGGGCATCAGGCGGCGCCAATGGCACGTGCCGTATTTGATGCCCTCCGCCTGCGCATATTGCGTTGCGAATATATATTCTTCAAAATCCTTTGGCGCCCGGACTTCCTGGAACACGTAGTTCATGATTTTGCCGTTGCCCATATTGCAGTAATTATCACTGCACCGCTGCATGAAATCCATCACCTCGGAGTTCGGGGACATGTCCTGCGGCTCCATATAGCTGCGCAGTGTTTTGATGTTCTGGAAAGATTCCAGCCCGTACTCGCTGACAAAGCGGCCTGTGCATTCCCTGTAAAAAGTGTATGGCTTGGCAGGGAGGTACCACACATGCCAGCAGTGTACGTCGCCTTTCGCGTAACCGTTCGGGTCTTTATACCCGCCGCCGCTTGACGGCGAGCTGGGCCAGTAGAAGCGGTCGGGGTCGTAGCTTTCAACTACATCTTTTAGAACCACCTCATATTGCTTTAGCAGGTTCATCCGCAGGTCGTCTGTGAGCAGGGGGCGGTCATGCTCATAGTCATGAAACCACTCGTTTTCATTATTCCCGCACCACAACGCGATACAAGGGTGGTTGCGCAGGCGCAGCAGGTTGTCCCTGGCTTCAAAGCGGATGTTTTCAATAAATTCATCGGTTACATGGTACATCGCGCAGGCAAACATGAAGTCATGCCAGACAAGCAGGCCATAGCGGCTGCAAAGCTCGAACAGCTCGTCATCCGGATAAATCGCGCCGCCCCAAATCCGGATGCAGTTATAATTGGCCTCGGCGCAGTCCTTTATCAGGCGTTCATGCCGTTCTCCGCGGCACATGGTGATAAATTTATCGGGGGGCGTATAATTCCCGCCCTTAGCAAAAATTGGAACCCGGTTGACCACAAGCGCGAACGATTCCCCCGCGTCATCTTTTTCCCGCCGCACCTCAATGGTCCGAAGCCCTACCGTAACCGTCCGGCTGTCAATGGGGCCCCCCTGTCTGCATAAAGTCGCCGTAAGGCGGTAAAGGGGCTGATCTCCGTAGCCGTTGGGCCACCAGATTTGCGGGTTATTTACGTCCATGGCGACCGTGATGGTTTGCCCGTCGCCACGGGCGGAGGCTTCCTGGCGCGCGCCGTCAGGCCCCTCAAGCGCAACACGCACCTCGTAATCATCCGCATAACGCGAATCAAGCGCCGCTTCTACCCGTAAACCGACTGCTCCGCCGTTGTGCGTCTGCCGCACATAAACATGCTCCAGCTTCGCGTAATCGTAGCTTTCAATATAAACGTCGCGCCACAGCCCGAAATCGGGCACCAGCGGCTCGGCGTCCCAGCCAAACGAGCTGTGTATTTTACGGATATGGGAAAAACCGTGAAGGCTTGCCGTGTTAAATTCCGGCAAAGGATTTTCCTCATGCCTTGACTGAATATATTTAACAGGCGAAAACAGCTTTACTAAAAGCTCGTTTTCCCCATCGGCCGCAAGCGCCCCTTTCACAGGGAAACGATAAGTTCTGTGCATGTTATCGGTATCGGCGATTTTTTGCCCATTCAGCCAGATCTCGGAAATGGTATCAATCCCCTCGAAAACCAAAAACTGGCGCTCTTTCCCTATGGACTCGGGCAAAGCGGAAAAAGAAAGCCAGTACTCATAATCATTCTTCGAAAGCGCCCACATATTCCTTTCGTTAAACCGGTAATATGGGCGCTCCAATAGTCCGCAAGCCATCATATCCGAAAACAAGGTGCCCGGAACCGTTCCGCTATACCATTTTTCCGAACCGATTTGCCGAAACTGCCATTCGCCGCACAGCGTTTGCTTCAGCATGGATCAATCCTCCTCGATTGTTGTGAACCTGCTAATCTTTGGGTCTGTAAAGATATCCGACCCATCCTCGCTGTAAGAGGAAAATTCGGAAACAATCGCACCGCTTGGGCCTGCTTGAAACCAGTGCTTTGTGTCCGGCGCAAGCGTGTATTGCTCGCCTGTGCGCAGGACAATTTCATGCCGGACCGTATACACGTCTTCTTGCCCCTGCGGAATTTTCGCTTTCATATCGGCGGCCGGCTCACCGGGAACATAGATATAAACCTCGCCGTATCTGCATCGGAAAGTTTCCTCCTTGCCGGGGTTATCCGGGCTAAGGGGCGGATGACGGTGTTCCGCGCAGGTTTGCCCGGGAAGCATTGGCAGCTCTTTGGCGCAGCATCTCTTTGTATTCACATAGACATGCAGCATTAGCCCCTCGACATACGGATTATTCAAGCCGAAATCCGTAACCTCCATACGCTCTTCTTCTTCAGGCGTGAGATGCAATCCGCTCTTTTTCATCATTTCAAGTCCCTGCGTTTTGATTTTTTTGTAATCGCTTTTTTTCATCACCAAGACTCCTTTTATTTTTATTAACCGCCTGCAAGATCTTGTGTCATATGACACAGAAGTTCATTTGTGAATATGAACGCATCAAATCGAAAAACGATTTCCGCCTCCTTGCTACATAGTATTCCATAAAAAAGGACAAATGTCAAGCGTTTTTTGTGTTACTTTTAATTCATTTTTGTTTTTGCGTTATAAATTTGAAATCCGCAAAATGAAATCGTTTTTGCTTCTGTGTCATTTGACACGAATATGGGTAGATTTACGGATGTCAGGGTGCTAGCCTTGCAAAATCAAGCGGGGGGCGCTGTGCTTTCCTTATATTGCTCCGCGCCTTAATAAAGTTGGGCCGCCATGTTTTGCTTCTTGAACGTGCCGCAAAGGTTTGATATGATTAAGAAGCGGTGCTCATAGATTTTAAAATGTCAAAGAAAAATCCTGCGTTTAGGGGAGAAAGCTTTATGGATATGATCGGGGTCTTTAAGCCGATGCGCCTGAATGCCGTAATTCAGGTTGATTGTGTTGTTACCATACATTATTTTAAATATACAAGGGATTTTAATTTCGGCGGGGAAAAGCACGACTTCTGGGAAATCCATTATGTCGACAAGGGCGAGGTGGGGGTTCTTGCGGAAGCTCAAGGTATCGACCTGCATCAAGGGGAGGCTATATTCCACAAGCCGAACGAATACCACAACATCTGGGCGAAAAACAAGTTCGCGAACGTCGCGGTGCTTACCTTTGTCTGCAAAAGCCCCGCCATGTCTTTTTTTGAAAACAAAATCATAATTCTTGACGAGGAGCAGCGCGCCCTGCTCGGGAAAATTATATACGCGGGCGAAACGTACCTTGAAGACCCGCTTGACGACGTATTCCAAACCGAAATCGCAATCTCAAAGGACGCACCTTTCGGGAGCCGGCAAGTCATCAGGAATTATATTGAGCTCCTGCTCATTTCGCTTATTCAAGGCCAAGCGGATATTTCCCGTAAAACACGCGTTTCAATGGCGGCAAAACGGCAGGGCGAGGGAAGAGTCGTTGCCGCCATCAAGGAAATGCTCGACGAAAGCCTTTACGCCGACCTTTCTTTCGAGGACGTGATGAAGCATGTAAGCTTCAGCAAAAGCTACATCACGCGCCTGTTCCGCGAACAGACGGGCCGTTCGGTCATGGATTATTACCGCAGCCAAAAAATTGCGGAGGCGCAGCGGCTCATAAGCGAACGGGAGCACACCTTTACGCAGATCGCGGAATCTTTGTGTTTTCACTCCATACATTATTTCTCAAACGCATTTAAAAAGCAAACCGGTATGACGCCGTCCGAATACCGCCAGTCTATCCGCGCTTCGGCCGTATTGTAAAAAAATATGCGGCCGCCTTTTTTGGCGCAAAACCGGCTTGTGGTCAAAATCGCAAATTTTATGTCTTTGATTGTAAATACAAATCGCAAATTATGCCGTATGCTTAATGCACAAAATACTGTGCGATTCATAGGTTTTTGCAGTTAATAGTGCCAGTCGCAGTATAAACATGCTTCAGAAAAAGGAGGATTATATTTTGAAGAGATTATTTTCTGTTTTAGCGCTTGTTTTATCCATTAGCATCGTGCTCGCGGCATGCGGCTCCCCGGCTCCCGCAGAACCGGCGCCTGCGGCTCCTGCGGCTCCTGCGGAAACGGCTCCCGCACCCGCAGACGGCGACAGCATCCATCTCGTCTACTGGTCGATGTGGAACAACACCGAGCCTCAAGCCCAGGTGCTTGAGCAGGGCATCCGCGATTTCGAGGCCAGGAATCCCGGCGTCACGGTTGAAATAAACTGGGCCGGGCGCGAAATCCGCCAGACCCTTTCTCCCGCCATTGACAACGGGATGCAAATCGACATCTTCGACGAGGATACCCAGCGCGTCAATGAAAATTGGGGAAATTATATCTTAAACCTCGAAAAATATTATGAGGAATCATATCCGACGACTGACGGCGTACCTTATAAAGATGTGGTTATGCCGGCGCTTCAGAGCCTTTCCCGCTCCTTCTCGGCGGACGGCGGACTTTATACGGTAGGCTACCAGCCTTTCGCGTTCATCTTTATGTATAACAAAGACCATTTCGCGGACGCCGGCATCGCTTCCGTGCCGAAAACATGGGAGGAATTCCTTGACGCCTGCGAAAAGCTCAAGGCGGCGGGATACACTCCGCTTACAAGCGACAATGAATACATAAGCGGACTGTTTGGCTACCATCTTGCAAAGCTCAAGGGCCCCGACTTCGGCACCGATCTTGTAAACGACGCCTCCGGCGCGCTTTGGGACGACCCCGCCGTGCTTGAAGCCGCGAAAGCCATCGAGGCTCTTGCCGCGAACGGATACTTTGACAGGAACGCCGAGGGTAACATTTGGCCGGCAGGCCAGCAGGATATCGCCATCGGCACCGTCACCATGTACTTAAACGGCACATGGCTTGTAAATGAAATCATGGGCTCAACCGGCCCCGAATTCCCTTGGGGTTCATTCAACTACCCGGCGGTATCCGGCGGCGTGAGCGGCATTGAGGCCGCAAACTACGGTTCTCAGGTGTTTGCGATCAACAAGGATTGCGCGCACCCCGACAAAGCGTTTGAGCTGCTCGTGCACCTTACCACAGGCGAGTGGGACGCAAAGCTTGCGCAGGAATCCTTCGGCGTTCCGGTAGCAGGAACCACCGACTGGCCGGTACAGCTTTCCGAGGCAAAGGCGGTATTTGAAAGCCTGACCACTTTGTACCCGTGGGTTGCGGGAGTTGAGAGCAACACCGACGTTGGCCCCGTAGTCCGCCAGAATGTGCAGAGGCTGGCTGGAGGCTCCATAACGGCAGAGCAATTTGTCGCAAACTGCAAATCTGGCACCTGATTTACGCCTGGCGGTGCTGATCACAGGTTCTTATAGTAATACACAGGGGGAAGGGGTTATATCCCTTTCCCCCGTTTTAAGAACACGGCTTCTTAGAAGCGAGGGGGGACATCCGGATGAAAAAGAGCAAAACCATGCTGGCGGTGTTTATCGCGCCCGCTGTCCTGACATTTTTGATTGCGTTTTTATATCCGATCATACGCACGGTCTACATGAGCTTTTTCGCGCTTGAAAACGTTACCGATAAAATGGATACATGGTCGTTTGTCGGAACGGAAAACTTTATAACCCTGTTTACGCAAAGCCCGTTATATGTCCAGTCGATGAGCAACATCACGCGGATATGGCTGATCGGCGGCGCGGGTGTGTTTGTGACGGCGCTCCTGTTTTCCGCGATCCTCACAAGCGGGATACGCTTTAAGTCGTTCTTCCGCGCTGTCATCTATCTGCCCAACGTGGTGTCGGCGGTCGCGATGGGCACCATGTGGGTGCAGTATGTCTATAACCCGCGTTTCGGCCTTGTAAGCACGGTACTAAACTTTTTGGGCTTCAAGGAGCTTGCGCAGACGCAGCTCACAAGCCCCGCCTATGTATTTTACGCGTTGATGATTGCGTATTCTTTCGGTATGGTCGGTTATTTCCTCTTGATTTTTGTAGCCGCCATCGACGGGATACCGTTCGATTACTTCGAGGCCGCTACAATTGAGGGCGCGAATTTCTTCAACCGGTTTTTCAGCATAACGCTGCCGCTTATCGCGGAAAATATCCGCACCTGTATCGTTTTGTGGTCGGTTGCGGTCGTAAACTTCTTTGCATGGTCGATGGTGTTTTCGCCGCTCCAGCCGGAAAACGGCACCGTCTCGCCGGTTGTGTACATGTACCAGCTTGTCTTCGGCAGCAACATCATGTCCACCGTCCAGCGAAACGTCGGCGTGGGCGCCGCCGTTGGCGTGACGCTCTCGCTTTTCGTCATTGTGATATTTGGGGCCACGAGCTTCATTTTCCGAAAATACAAAGTTGAGTATTAAGGGGGGCGGCAATATGAATAACAGTTTTAAATCGCAAATCGGCAAGCTTCCGGGTTACATTCTTGTCCTCTTATGGTGCATCTTCACTTTCGTGGTAATCGGGTGGATTTTTGCCGCGTCCTTTTCAACCTCCCGCGATATTTTTTCAGGAGACATGTTCGCAAGCGGCATCATCCTTGAAAACTATGTGAAGGCATGGTTCGCGAACAACGTGTCAATGTACTTTATTAACTCGATGCTTTATACCTTTTCCGCCATCGCCGGGGTGCTTTTGATTTCCGCACCCTGCGCTTATGCCCTTTCCCGTTTTGTGTTTAAAGGCAATAAAATAATCCAGAACATGTTTATATCCACAATGGGAATACCCTCGATTATGATTATCCTACCGCTGTTTGCGCTGTTTACGTCGCTTCGGCTCACAAATTCCCGCTGGATGCTAATCATCCTTTACATCTGTATCAACGTCCCGTTCACGGTGTTTTTCCTCATGGCTTTTTTCAGGAACCTATCTCCCGCCTTCGAGGAAGCCGCCGCCATCGACGGCTGCGGCCCGATCAAAACTTTCTGGACGATTATGATGCCCCTTGCGCAGCCCGGAATCGTTACCGTGACTATATTCAACTTCATCACCATCTGGAACGAATACTTCATGTCGATGATTTTCGCGTCAAGAACGGAGCTTCGGCCTGTGGCGGTGGGGCTGTTCACCATGGTGCAGTCGATGCGCTATACCGGCGACTGGGCGGGGATGTTCGCGGCTGTCGTCATCGTATTCCTGCCGACGTTTATCCTGTATATCTTCTTGTCCGAGAAGATTATAGCGGGTGTTACCGGCGGCGCGATTAAAGGATAATTGCATTTAAATTTGCTGTAATATGGAGGTACCCGACTCATGAAGAAACCTGTCCTCGTCGTCATGGCAGCCGGTCTTGGCAGCCGGTACGGCGGATTAAAGCAGATCGCCCCCGTCGACAAAAACGGCCATATTCTGATGGATTACGCAATCTATGACGCGAAACGCGCAGGCTTTGAGACGGTCGTGTGTGTTATCTCGCCCGAAATGGAGCGGGAGTTCATGGAAGTTGTCGGCAACCGTATCGGCGGCATGATGGAGCTTCGTATCGCATTCCAGCGCCTTGACATGCTGCCACACGGATTCACGCCCCCAACCGGCAGGACAAAGCCGTGGGGCACGGCCCATGCGGTATACAGCGCGAAGTCCCTTGTGGACGGCCCGTTTGCCACCATCAACGCGGACGATTACTACGGAGCCGAAGCGTTTTGCTCCATCTATGATTTTTTAACGCGCAAGCCTGACGCCCGGCGTCACGCGATGGTCGGCTATTTAATCGGGAATACCCTGACCGAGCACGGGCACGTGGCGCGCGGCGTCTGCAAAACAAACGGCGGGGAGCTTTTAGAAATCATCGAAAACACACATATCGAAAAGTGCGGCGATGGAGCCGTAAGCATACAAGGCGGCGATGAGCGTGTATTTTTGCCGAAAGACACCATCGTCTCGATGAACATGTGGGGATTCGCAAGGAGTATGATGGACGAAATCGAAGCGCGGTTCGCAGGCTTTTTAACGGAAAGCTTACCGGGAAATCCGCTTAAATGCGAATATTTCCTGCCGCTTGTCCCGAACGCGCTGCTGCGGGAGGGCAAGGTTAAAATCAGCGTGCTTGAGACTTCCGAGATATGGTACGGCGTCACATACGCGCAGGATATGCCGGTTGTCCGCGAGGCTTTGGCAAAGATGCGCTTGGGCGGCAAATACCCCAGGGAGAATCATGCATGATTGAACAAGCATACGCGTTTGCGATAAACGGCGGGCCGATATTCTGTACGCGTTTCGGCAACGGCCATATAAACGACACCTACCTGCTGGTGGACGAAAGCGCCC
>Ga0099364_10001242_pt1 | contig 42597 bp, 28 predicted proteins | sample TergutTh196P3_FD_73070 | JGI IMG/M metagenome (GOLD analysis project Ga0099364, IMG submission 73070) | Microcerotermes parvus P3 segment gut microbial communities from Pointe-Noire, Republic of the Congo - Th196 P3 | ecosystem: Host-associated > Arthropoda: Insects > Digestive system > Gut ...
TTCAATCTATACGCTAAAGCGTCAAGATGTGTTTCTCGCGCAAGTATCATTTGTTGACGGGCTTCCTTAATATGCGCCAAAGTTACCGTTTCAAAGCTTTCTTCGGAGAGTATGCGCATCGTGGCGCGCTTGAAAAGTGAATTGACAATCCAAGGTTGTCCGTTCGATTGTTCGTACACGTAGTCTAACGCTTCCTGCGTAATTTGTTGTCCCGTTTCGGCAGTTCGCTGGGCAAAAAGTTGCGCTACATCATCTTTTTGAAAATTCGACAATACGGCTGAATCTGCCTTAATGTTGAACGGTGAGCCCGGATTTGGCTGTCTACCTCCGGTTGAAGCGGTTATGTAATCTTTCAAATCGCGCATCCCAACCAATGCTACAGAAACAGGAAAATTTCCTATGCCGCGATCTGTATACCCATCGCGTAATTGCCGCAAAAAACTAATCAAAGCTTCGCCTTTAATCACGTCAACTTCATCGAACAAAAGTATTAAAGGTTTAGGAGCCAATAATACCGACCAGTTTAAAAGAATATCGCTCAACATGCTGGATGCGTCTGCTGAATTGGATTCTGGCACGGGAAGAGCCGATTTTAAGGCTCGTTCCTTGATAGATGAACAAATAGCCGGCATGGCTCGCTCTATCTCCACCAAGCCTTGACATCGTTCTACGCTCACATAACAAGCCACAGCTTCGCCTCCGGCATTTATTTTTCGCATCCATGATTGCAGGAAGGTTGTTTTGCCTACTTGGCGCGGCGCATGGAGTACCCAGTAGAGTTTGTCGCGTATGTAGCGATTTAACTGCGCGCCTACCAAACGAGCCTCAGGAGGAAGCATATAGTGGTCGTCAGGGTTGCAGGGACCCGTTGTGTTAAAAAAACGTATGTCGCGTTTTGTACTCATTTATCAACATTTAAAAATTTCTGCAAATATACGAATGTTTTTTGAAAAAAACAAAATTTTCCCCTATATTTTTTCAAAAAATTTATTCGTGCCCAAAATAATTATCCCCAAAAAAGTCAACTATTTATATATTTTATCAAAATTTTGCAAAATAAAAAAATAGTTGTATTTTTGTAACGAATTTTTACATACCAAAATGATTATGCGAAAAATTGCACATATTTTCTTGTGCTGCGCCTTGTGCGGCATCGCTCTGTTTGCTTACTCTCACAGATTCGTAAGTGCGGAAGTAACGCCAAAATGGGTGGGCTTGTTGCTGGCTGTGAGCGTAGCGTGGATTGCCACATGCACAAGAGGTCTGATACCGTGCCTAAATATTGGACAAAATATTATTCAAACCCTGTTCAAATTAATTGATTTTGAGCAGATTAATAAAAACAAAAAAAGATTAATAAAATGAAAAATACATTGTTTAAAGTCCTCGCAGAGGTACAAAATTTATTGGTAAAAGCCGTCAAACAAGCGCTAACCGCATGTATAGGCGCAAAACAGATTAAAACACTAACCGCTATAGTAGCGACAATAGCGTTAGTAGGCGTTACGGTTGGTTGCGAAAACAAAAAAAATAAGTCGAATTTTATTTTTGTAAATAAAACAATGAAAACACTTTTAACATCTTTATTGTTGTTGCCTTGTTTTGTCACAATTTGCTGGGCGCAAAAAGAAATCAAACCACAAAATGATTTTGAAGGTCTTACTGTTTTTAGACTGCACGACATCCCCGATTCATTGAAAACGACAGAACAAAAAGAACTCATGGTAAAATTGCTTAGAATTATTCATACTAACATCGAGTTCAGAGGCGATTCCATGGCTTTTCTATTGGATGTAGACAGTTTTTTGAACGAGGGATTACCATTGTCGGCCTATTTAGAGTATAAAGATTTTGTGATTGAAATCAATACACTATCTCGTCAATTTATTAGTGCATGTGGCGGTCAACTATTACTTTCAGAATTTGCTCTTATCAATGAGGAATATAGAACACATTTTGCAAACAATCCTTTTGGATATATTCCACTTCTAGAGTTCAGAACTTTTATGCATCCTACGAAAGAATTTACAACAGGTCCAAGGGCGAGAATTGAAATTCTTTCACATGATGATGTTATATTTTCGGCAGATAGTTTATCAACTCCTCAAGTTGAAAATTTATTGCCCGCTAGAAAAATGCTAGACTTAAAAGAAGACTGAATCAAACCCAAGGTTGTCCGATTCATTAAAATCGGATTGGACAACCTCTTTTTTTAAACTAATAAAACAAATGACAAGACATATATTTTTTTTATTTTCAATTTATTATCAGCACCCCACCACAGTCACGTCGCCATCTTTTTCCCATGATATTCTCTCGTCCCAATTAGTTTTTTCGTCTTCCGGTCGACGGTCAAAAATCACTAAATATACGCCTGTCATGTTTTTGTGGCATCCTACCGGCGGCACAAACGTTTCGCTATAGCGGGCAACCTGTTTTAATCCTTCTGTTTTTACGCGTTCGAAAGTGCGCCCCTTACGTATCAGTTTTATTTCGATTATATTCCATTCGCCCTTGTATTCTACCGCCAAGTCCATACGTCCGCGTCCGGTGGCATATTCTCGTTCAACGCGTCCTGTAGCATTAACTACTCTTTGCAGAAAAGCCATAAGCAACAGATGAGGGAAGGCTTCGGTATATTTAGTCCACTGTTCCCAAGTGTCTGAATTATTGCGCCAAAAATCCTGAAATTCCTGCAATAGCGCATCCATGTCTAATCGTCCGTCGGGCGTTTGCCAGCGCCATGTAGAAGGCGAGGGCATGTTATCATGGAAACCCAAATTCAGTATTCGTGTAAAAATTTCCTCATAAACCGGATTAGCAATAGTGAAGCCCTCGTCCAATTTCCATTTCACAAGTCCCAAATCCAAAGCCAACACCACATCCGGGTCTAATCTGTTGATTGACACATCGGTTTCCCCTGTCATAATTGTTTGAACGACGCGTTTTATTCGTGCCTCTTTCAGTCTTTCGGCTAAAGCGTCAAGATGTGTTTCTCGCGCTTCAATCATTTGTTCACGCGCTTTCTGAACATGCTCCAAAGTTACTGTTTCTGCGCTGTCATCAGTAAGTACACGCATAGTAGCGCGTTTGAAAAGTGAATTGACTATCCACGGCTGTCCGTATGATTGTTGGAAAACGTAGTCTAACGCTTCCTGCGTAATTTGTTGTCCTGTTTCGACAGTTCGCTGGGCAAAAAGTTGCGCTACATCATCTTTTTGAAAATTTGACAACACGGCAGAATCTTCCTTAATGTTGAACGGCGAGCCCGGATTTGGCTGTCTACCTCCGGTTGAAGCGGTTATGTAATCCTTCAAATCGCGCATACCAACCAGAACAATTGAAACAGGGAAATTTCCTGTGCCGCGTGTGGCGAAACCACCACGCAGTTGACGCAGAAAACTAACCATCGTTTCGCCCTCGATTACGTCAACCTCGTCGAACAGAACAATCAGCGGCTTTGGAGCAACAAGCTCTGCCCATTTTTTCAGCGTTACTCGCAAAAGTCCATTTGGTTCTTTGTTTTCTGTCAAAGGAACAGGCAATCCTCCCCATTTGGCAAAATCACAAATATCTTGATAAATAATTCTCATGCCTGTTTGCCATTCGGTCATTCCTTGACAATCTTCTACACTCACATAACAAGCCACAGCCTCGCCTCCGGCATTTATTTCCCGCGCCCATGATTGCAGGAAGGTCGTTTTGCCTACTTGGCGCGGCGCATGGAGTACCCAGTAGAGTTTGTCGCGTATGTAGCGATTTAACTGTGCGCCTACCAAACGAGCCTCAGGAGGAAGCATATAGTGGTCGTCAGGGTTGCAGGGACCCGTTGTGTTAAAAAAACGTATGTCGCGTTTTGTACTCATTTATCAACATTTAAAAATTTCTGCAAATATACGAATGTTTTTTGAAAAAAACAAAATTTTCCCCTATATTTTTTCAAAAAATTTATTCGTGCCCAAAATAATTATCCCCAAAAAAGTCAACTATTTATATATTTTATCAAAATTTTGCAAAATAAAAAAATAGTTGTATTTTTGTAACGAATTTTTACATACCAAAATGATTATGCGAAAAATTGCACATATTTTCTTGTGCTGCGCCTTGTGCGGCATCGCTCTGTTTGCTTACTCTCACAGATTCGTAAGTGCGGAAGTAACGCCAAAATGGGTGGGCTTGTTGCTGGCTGTGAGCGTAGCGTGGATTGCCACATGCACAAGAGGTCTGATACCGTGCCTAAATATTGGACAAAATATTATTCAAACCCTGTTCAAATTAATTGATTTTGAGCAGATTAATAAAAACAAAAAAAGATTAATAAAATGAAAAATACATTGTTTAAAGTCCTCGCAGAGGTACAAAATTTATTGGTAAAAGCCGTCAAACAAGCGCTAACCGCATGTATAGGCGCAAAACAGATTAAAACACTAACCGCTATAGTAGCGACAATAGCGTTAGTAGGCGTTACGGTTGGTTGCGAAAACAAAAAAAATAAGTCGAATTTTATTTTTGTAAATAAAACAATGAAAACACTTTTAACATCTTTATTGTTGTTGCCTTGTTTTGTCACAATTTGCTGGGCGCAAAAAGAAATCAAACCACAAAATGATTTTGAAGGTCTTACTGTTTTTAGACTGCACGACATCCCCGATTCATTGAAAACGACAGAACAAAAAGAACTCATGGTAAAATTGCTTAGAATTATTCATACTAACATCGAGTTCAGAGGCGATTCCATGGCTTTTCTATTGGATGTAGACAGTTTTTTGAACGAGGGATTACCATTGTCGGCCTATTTAGAGTATAAAGATTTTGTGATTGAAATCAATACACTATCTCGTCAATTTATTAGTGCATGTGGCGGTCAACTATTACTTTCAGAATTTGCTCTTATCAATGAGGAATATAGAACACATTTTGCAAACAATCCTTTTGGATATATTCCACTTCTAGAGTTCAGAACTTTTATGCATCCTACGAAAGAATTTACAACAGGTCCAAGGGCGAGAATTGAAATTCTTTCACATGATGATGTTATATTTTCGGCAGATAGTTTATCAACTCCTCAAGTTGAAAATTTATTGCCCGCTAGAAAAATGCTAGACTTAAAAGAAGACTGAATCAAACCCAAGGTTGTCCGATTCATTAAAATCGGATTGGACAACCTCTTTTTTTAAACTAATAAAACAAATGACAAGACATATATTTTTTTTATTTTCAATTTATTATCAGCACCCCACCACAGTCACGTCGCCATCTTTTTCCCATGATATTCTCTCGTCCCAATTAGTTTTTTCGTCTTCCGGTCGACGGTCAAAAATCACTAAATATACGCCTGTCATGTTTTTGTGGCATCCTACCGGCGGCACAAACGTTTCGCTATAGCGGGCAACCTGTTTTAATCCTTCTGTTTTTACGCGTTCGAAAGTGCGCCCCTTACGTATCAGTTTTATTTCGATTATATTCCATTCGCCCTTGTATTCTACCGCCAAGTCCATACGTCCGCGTCCGGTGGCATATTCTCGTTCAACGCGTCCTGTAGCATTAACTACTCTTTGCAGAAAAGCCATAAGCAACAGATGAGGGAAGGCTTCGGTATATTTAGTCCACTGTTCCCAAGTGTCTGAATTATTGCGCCAAAAATCCTGAAATTCCTGCAATAGCGCATCCATGTCTAATCGTCCGTCGGGCGTTTGCCAGCGCCATGTAGAAGGCGAGGGCATGTTATCATGGAAACCCAAATTCAGTATTCGTGTAAAAATTTCCTCATAAACCGGATTAGCAATAGTGAAGCCCTCGTCCAATTTCCATTTCACAAGTCCCAAATCCAAAGCCAACACCACATCCGGGTCTAATCTGTTGATTGACACATCGGTTTCCCCTGTCATAATTGTTTGAACGACGCGTTTTATTCGTGCCTCTTTCAGTCTTTCGGCTAAAGCGTCAAGATGTGTTTCTCGCGCTTCAATCATTTGTTCACGCGCTTTCTGAACATGCTCCAAAGTTACTGTTTCTGCGCTGTCATCAGTAAGTACACGCATAGTAGCGCGCATAAATAACGAATTGACTATCCACGGCTGTCCGTATGATTGTTGGAAAACGTAGTCTAACGCTTCCTGCGTAATTTGTTGTCCTGTTTCGACAGTTCGCTGGGCAAAAAGTTGCACTACATCATCTTTTTGAAAATTTGACAACACGGCAGAATCTGCCTTAATGTTGAACGGCGAGCCCGGATTTGGCTGTCTACCTCCGGTTGAAGCGGTTATGTAATCCTTCAAATCGCGCATACCAACCAGAACAATTGAAACCGGAAAATTTCCTGTGCCGCGTGTGGCGAAACCATTTCGTAATTGTCTAAGCAAGCTTATCATAGCATCGCCTTCAATGACATCTACTTCATCGAAAAGGATAACCAAAGGCTTGGGAACAATCATGCGCGACCAGTTTGCTAAAATGTTGTACAACATTCCGGCATGGTCTACATCATCAAGTTCAGGGACGGGCAGTTTATATTGGCGTGCATGTTCGCGTATTGAATTACATATTGCAGGCATAGCTCGCTCAATATCAGTTATTCCTTGACATCGCTCCACGCTTACATAGCAAGCCAAAGCCTCGTCTCCGGCATTTATTTCCCGCATCCATGATTGCAGAAACGTTGTTTTGCCCACTTGACGCGGCGCATGAAGCACCCAGTAGAGTTTATCGCGTATGTAGCGATTTAACTGCGCGCCTACCAAACGAGCCTCCGGAGGAAGTATATAGTGGTCGTCAGGGTTACAGGGACCCGTTGTGTTAAAAAAACGTATGTCGCGTTTTGTACTCATTTATCAACATTTAAAAATTTCTGCAAATATACGAATCTTTTTTGAAAAAAACAAAATTATTTCTCAATATTTGCAAAAAAATGCAATTCAAACACGCAATGACGCGAGTGTAAAAAATCACTCCCCCCTCATTCGCTCACCGAAATTCTTCCTCCTCCGCTGTGTGCGCCAAATTCTGGAGCATACATGCTTTGGAATGTTGCTATTCCGCTTGCAAAATTTCCGGCGTTTGCAACGCGCAGGTCGTATTCCAGCACGTATGTTCCGGGGCGCAGGTAGTCTATAAAGAAGTTGACAGATGCGTCTCTGATGCTTTCGTAGTATCCTAATCCATCGCGGAAGCGATAACCTGATATAACGTTTACGGGCTCGAAACCTGACGGGCGCGTATCTTTTAAATGTACGTATTCAAAATTGCGGTCGGCGCGAAGTTCCATACGCACGGTTACTATGTCGCCTACGCGCGGTCGATTGCCGCTTGTTATTGGCTCTAACACGGCGCCTGCGGGGGTGATGCGTTTGATAAACATTCGGCGGGTTATTTGCAGATTCGTTTCGGCTGATTCTACTTTGTCAATGTCCTCAAAATACTGCCAATACATGGCGCCCCATGCAATATTAGGATTTGGATTTGTTACGCGCAAGTCTGCAAAGTTTAAGTTTATATCGCGTCCGCTCCATGATGTTTTCACGTATCCTGAGCCTGCTTCGGGTCTAAGCGGCTCGCGCACTTGACTTCTCAACGGTCTGCCTCCTATGCGTATGTCTAACTGCTGGTTTGCGTCGCCAAACAAATCGTCGTCTTCTGTACTCATCAGCGCGTATATAGCTTCTACAGTGGCTTTGCTGGTTTTCCAGTTGGTTGTTTGCTTGTTGCGAAGCAGCCATATCTTCATTTCGGCAACTGCGCGCGTATCGTTTCCGGCTTCGTTGAACGCTGATATAAGCATCACCTGAGTTTCAACGGGCGATTGATGCCAAAAAAAGCCTCTGCGGTTGTCTGCCCAATACATTCCTAACTCATCGCTTGTTTGGGCGCGCTCTTTCAGCGAGCGAAGTATATCATGCGCAACACTTGTTCTGCCGTATCGGTGCATCACAAGGGCGATCATTGCCTGTTCGTATAGATTGAATCGCGCCCACGAACGTTCTGCCTGTTGCAGGTAGTAATTGAAAGCTTCCTGATCGGCGGCATAGTGACGTGAAAAACTGCATGCATACAGGTAATGTAGCTGTAAACGGTTTATTAACAGATGGTCGGCGGGTAAGGGTACTGTTCGCGCCTCGTCTCTGCGTTTGTAGTCGTCGCTGATACGGGCGTCGCAATATGCTAAAGCGCGTTCAATCATTGTATTTACGTCGTCGTTTCGCGAAAGCGCATTCAGGCGTCGCAAATATTCAAGTCCGGCAACGATGTGTTGTGTCATGAATCGGTCTTCGGGCATTCCGGTAAACCACGGAAATCCGCCATTAGCGCCTTGAATAGCCTGTAATCTCTGCAAGGCTTCGCGTTGTTCGTTTGCCATTCTGTTCAGGTCGAACAATAGTCCTATGCGTTTTTTCATTTCTGTTTCGTTGGCAGCCTGTGCCACCCAAGGGGTTTCTTCGAGAAGAGCCTGTTTGAGTTCCTGATTTTTTTCGAGATTTGACACTAATGAGCGGCTGTCGGGTAGCGATTGCCATAGCTCGAAAACCTGCTTCACGCGTGGCGAACTGTTGGCGGCAGCCGTTGCCAAAGTGTTGGCATAAAAACGCGAAAATAGCCGTTCGGAGTTTTCGTGCACGCTTTCCATCAGATATGGCAGCGCCTGAACTGCATACCATACCGGATTTGACGTGTATTCGAGTGTCAGTCTATGATGCGATAGGGTGGGGGAGAGGGTTGCAGATTCGGCAAGTCGCTCGAAGCGAAAATCTCTGCGTTCATCGCCACGCACCATGAATGGCATCGTTTCTGTCACCAATGTTCGATTGGACAACACGGGTACGCTGCGTTCCTCTCCATCGGTATGGTTTCCAGCCTGAGCTGTAAGTCGATACGTAACTGCCTGCAAACCATCGGGTATAGCCAATTTCCACTGCAAGGCTACGCTTTCGCCGGCTTTAACTGCAAATCGCTGTGTTCCTGCTGTTTGCAAAATTTGCGCATCTACAGGCTGCATAGTGAAGGCATCGTAAAAGCGCAGTAAAGCATTGCCGTTCAGCTCGTTTTCGGTTAGATTGTTAACCTTTGCGGAAAGCGTCAATGTGTCGCCGGTACGGAAAAAACGCGGTAAATTGGCGCTTATGGCAACCTGTTTTTGTGTGATAAGGCTGTTTTGTACATTTCCAACTTTAAAGTCTTTTGTGTGAGCAAATCCCAGCATGTTCCATCGTGTCAGGGCTTCGGGAATAGCAAACTCAATTAATATTTCGCCTTGTTCGTTGGTGCGCAGATGCGGATAGAAAAAAGCTGTTTCTGAAAAGTTTGTTCGCAGCGCAATAGCAGCATGAGCGGCTGTTTCACGTTCAGATTCGCTAACGTCTACGTCGGCTTCATCGCGGGCTTCGGCATATGCAAAATCGCCCGCAACCATCTGCGGCGCGGCAGCAGCTGTATTTCTTGCCGTAGTGGTGGCAGCGCCATCGTCAATTATTGAGAATAAAATAACCTCTTCTTCTTCCTGAACTCCCCCGACTGCGGCCATTGCTCTTATCCGCATATTACCCCAAACTATCTGAGAAAAACGTTCATACAGCATTTGGTATTCCCATGCGGTTACAAAATTGTGCATATTAAAACTGCGCGACATCGCTAATGGCGCAATACGCTGATTCCAAGCAAAATGCCCGTGTGGGCGCGGATTGTAAAAATTTCGCATCCAACCGTGTTGCGCAAATTGCTCTAATGATGCATCATACAGTGTTGCAGCCATTTCAGCAGCTTCGCGTTCGCCTTGTATGTTTTTTACGGTCAATGTCCATTTTTCATTTTCGCCGGGCAATAATCTATCGCGAAACGTTGTAAAAGCTATATCAAGCTGTTTGTTAGTATAAGGCACTGTAATTTCCTGCAATACAGTGTATTCACGGTTGTTTTGCACCATTGCGAAGGCTACTGCAAACCCGCCGCGATAAGCCTCTGTAATGGGTATTCTCAATTCCTGTGGCTTTCGCCCGACAATCATATTTTTTCTTTCTATGACATTGTTGCCGGACAGTATTTCGTATCTCACAATCGTTGAATCGCGTCCTCCGGCAACGCGAAAAACAGCCTCTTCGTCGGGCTCGCCCGCGCTTTTTATAACAGTCAACCACTCGTTGAGGTGCATAATTTCTGCGTCGCTGCGTTGCAAACGGAAATAACTCGAATCACTTATAGTTACATTCCGTTGTCCGCCAGTAGCTTGCAATTTTACAAAGTACCAGCCCGCCGGCGCATCTCGCAACATACTCAAATCAATTTGCGCTGTTTGCGGGGTGTTAATTTCGAAAGCGGCTACACGTTCGGTTTTTGCCCAGCGCTCAGGTTGCATTTCGTCAAAATGCGGGTCGTGCGGAAAAACAGACGCAAATTCGCTACGCTGCATGACAAACGTATCGGGCTGTTGCCAAAGACGGTCGCGAAGCAGACGGGTAGGGCTGTCTAATCGCCATATTTCAATCTGCACCAACGCCGAAACATCGTTGTCGTTGAGATTGGCAACCCGCAAAGGATATGGCTGAATATCATCGGCAAGAATATTTTCGGGCAAACGAAAATCGAGCGTCAACGGTAGTCGACTGATTCTCACATTTTGAGTGATACTTTGCGTTTCGCCGTTGATATCGGTAACGTCAATTGTCAGCTCATACCGGTATATATTGTTGTCATTCAGTCGTATATCTTCGGCTGCCGCTAAAAATGTTATGTTAAATACGCCTCTGTTGTCAGTATTTATTGTTCCTGCAGCAATATTGCGACTATTTCTTCGCTGTTGCGGAAACATCCTCCAATTGCCTCTCAGAGGGCGCCATTGCTGATGTCTCACTATTCTGTATGCAACCTTTGCTTCTCCAATTGGATATCCCGCCAGAGCTTGCGCAATGCCCGTTATCGTAACCGTATCGCCAAGTGCATAGTCGCGCATGATGGGATTCATTTTTATTTCGAACGTCGGGCGTTTGTATTCTTCAACGCTGAAACCCCAATTAGCATTTTCGTCTCTGATAAACATCCTTCCGGTAAGTACGCCTTGAGGAATGACGAAAAAGCCGCTGAATGTACCAAATTCGTTGCTTGTAAAGTCATGTTTGTAAACTTCGCTGCCGTTTCTGTCTAAAACTCTAACAGTGGTGTTAGCGCCCGCTTTGATAGCGTTATGCCCTTTGTTGTCGGTTTCATACATAAGTCCCTTGAAATAAACAGTTTGTCCGGGACGATAAATAGCGCGGTCGGTAAAAAATACCGTTCTTGGAATTTTTCTTTGCTCTCCACCATAACGTCCACCTTTAAAGTCTTCTATCAATTCATCATCTTCGTAAACAACTTTGAATTTTTTATTCCATCTGCTAATGGGAACTGTAAAAAACGCCGTTCCATCAACGTTTGTTAGCGCCGTGTCTCTAACTGTGTTTATAAACCGGCTTTGCTGATTGTCATACGATTGTTCTATCACAGTTACATGCGCGTTGTTTACCGGTTTTCCGGAAATTGCGTCTACCACGTATGCCTCCGTATTTCCGTCGCCGTGCGAACGTTGCAACAGTTTAATGCTTGTAACCTGTACGGGATTGAATATCAACACGTCCGATTTTTCTCTTGCCGGATTTTGCTTTTCAGAAAGCACAATAAGATAGTTTCCGTTTGGCAGTCCGTTTATCTGCGTTTCAAACGAATGTAACCTGAAATCCGTTTGCAACGGCATATTAAGCGTTTGCTGAGCAACTAATTCCTGTCTTATCAAAAATCTCGGCAAGTCTTCGCCCGAGTTCATCGAACGCATAAAATCGTTAAACTCGTCGAGATTGTAGCGATACACGTTGATATAGGCTGTTGTCAGGTTTTTGTAGGTAATCAACGCCAGCGCCGGTTGATTGGGGATGAGATTTTTTTCGGTGCTTATTCTCGCTTGCGGATGCGTAAGTTCTTTAAGCAGTTCGCTAGCCATGTTTCTATCTTTTTCAAAAAAGGCATTTTTTTCAATTTCGCGGCTAATTCTAACAGCTTCAACCAGATAGTTATTACGTCTGTCTGTCGCATTTTCGCCTCTCATACGGTAATGAATTGCCAGCGTGTAGGCTACTTTTCCCCATATTTTATTTCCGGCGCTTGCTGTGAGCGACATCCTGAGCGCCTGTTCGTAAATGTTGTCTACATCGTCAAAATTGCCGTTGTCCCTCACATACTTGAATCGCTTCAAATTTACGTCTGTCAAGGCATTTATATCGTTTTGCGCTAAGCGAAACTTTGTTAAATCCTGAAAAAGTTTCATTATGAAATACGTCGTCGCAAGCGGATTGTTTGTTGTAATATCCATACTCACAAAACTTTTCGCATCGCCAAAGGCAGCCGGAGCGTCAATCAACGGCGTTTGCGAAAAATCGTTTATTCGCAAATCGTTGTTTATCCACGCGTCTATTGCTCTGTGCGCCAAAAGGTCGTACAGCGTTGGTCGCAGATATCGCGCATCTGCGTTTTCTTCGAGCGCTTCCTTAAACCGCTCTATAGGCGTGTTTTGCAATAGCGTTGGCTCCGACAGCGACAACGTGTAATAACGCGCCACTTCGCGTATAAGCCTTGTTGCGTCCCACGTTTCGACGTCGTCGGTTTGTGCTTCCTCAGCCACCGCCGTTCGTTGATAAAGTGTCCAACGGTTTTGGTTGTAGAAATTCAGATAAAATTCGCCCAAAAGCGAGTAAATAACCGCCCGTGCCGGAAAAGGCAACGCTTCGGCATCTGCATGAAGACTATTGATGACGGCTATCAACGGTTTTTCGTCTGTCATTTGAAGACAGGTATTGCGCGTTATCACCGACTTTATGAGATGTCCGTACTCATTGTCGCGTATGGCTGCCTGCCTAATCAATTCAATTTGAGGCAACGCCGATTGAGGCAATACGCCTTCCATAAGCTGGTCTACAGAACGCCACTGCTGAGCGTAGTTAAACCTCGTTTGCGCATGGGCAGTTAATGCCGTAAGAATCAGAATATTTGATAATAACAAAATATGTTTCATAATACCGAATTTTTTTAATGAAGGTAGTGCAAAAACTGTGCCAAAGAAGTTTTTTATTGATTAATTTTTTGAGAAAATCACAAGAATGAATTTTTGCAGAATCTTAGTTAATCCCATTGTATAAATACGAAAAATTTATCGGAGTGGACACATACCTGAAAAAAAAAATATTATTTTCGGTTTTTATTAAAAAAAATATTACTTTTGCGGCTCAAATATTAACAATAAAAAAAAGTAGGAAAAAGTCATCATACATTAAAAAAAGTACAGAATGTTAAAAATATTTAATACATTATTGTTGAGTCTATCACTTCTGTTTAGCGCCTATGGACAACAGAATGACGCGCGCGCTCAAAAAATTATCGATGATATGACGGCAAAGTTTAAAACCTATCCAAGTCTATCGGTCGACTTTTCTTTAACTCTTACTAACATTAGGGATAACACAGAAAGCGAACAAACGGGAAAAATTTGGATAAAGGGCGAAAAATACAAACTCGAAATACCCGATTTTGTGCTTTACTTTGACGGGACTCGAATTTATCAATATATGCCTAATGTCAATGAAGTGAACATAGTAAACCCTGAGGCTGACGATGAAGAATTTCAACTGTTAAATCCTCAAACCTATTTGAGCCTTTCGTCGAGGCATTTTACCGGAAATTTTCTACAGGAAACTACGTTAAACAGTCGCGCGGTTTTCGAAATTGATTTATATCCCGTAAATTTTTCTACATCGCCTTTATCGCGTATTCGAATAATGGTTGAAAAATCATCTCTTCAATTGGTTTATATGAAAGCCTTCATGAAAAACGGGATACATTATACTCTGAATTTTAAGCCCTACAATATCATCCAGTCTGCTTTGAGAGATTCGTTTTTTGTTTTCAATCGAGCCGAACATCCAAATGTAGAGGTTATTGATTTAACTTTTTAATAAACATTAGTTAGTAATGTATTTTTCAGAAATAGTAGGTCAGAACATATTAAAAGAGCAGTTGATACAAACCGTTCGCGAGAATCGTATCAGCCATGCTCGATTGTTTTTAGGAACCGAAGGCTCCGGCAGTTTGCCGCTTGCTATTGCCTATGCCCAATACATAAACTGCACAAATCGCGGTGATTGTGAATCATGCGGGAAGTGTCTGTCATGCGTTAAGTTCAACAAGCTTGCCCATCCCGACCTGCATTTTGTCTTCCCGATACTCAACCCGGGTAGCGGCAAACAGGCGGTAAGCGACCTTTTTATAAAGGAATGGCGCGAATCGGTGTTAGAAAACCCCTATCTCACATATAACCAGTGGCTTAGGATTATGGGTGGAGAAAATAAGCAGGGCGGAATTTTTGTAGACGAAAGCAAGGCAATTCTCAACAAACTTAGTTTCAAGACGTATGAAGCTGAATATAAGATAATGATAATTTGGCTTGCCGAAAAAATGGACCAAAAACCCGCTAACAAACTGCTGAAAATATTGGAAGAGCCGCCCGAAAAAACGTTATTTTTATTAATTGCCGAATCGTCTGACAAAATTTTGCCTACTATACTTTCCCGTACGCAAATTTTCCGCGTACCAAAAATTGATTCTCAAAGCCTGTCACAATATATGACGACAAAAGAACTGTGCGATGCGCAACAAGCAACCAACATAGCAAATATCAGCAACGGTAATTTAGCTGCCGCTCTTGATATTTTGCAATCGTCGGATGACAGCGAATACTATTTAGAAAGATTCATGCAATTGATGCGAATATGCTGGAAAGTTTGGAGCAATAAACAATCAATGCTCGACTTGATAGGGTGGTGCGAGCAGATTACGTCCAAATTAGGACGCGAACAGCAGAAGGCTTTTTTGCTTTATTGTTTGCGTATGGTGCGTGAAAATTTTGCATTAAATCGCGAAAAGCCCGAATTAACGTTCCTTACGGAAGCAGAAAACGAGTTTTCTCAAAAGTTCAATTCGTTTATACACCCCGATAACATACACCAATTAGCAAACGAGTTCAACACCGCGTATTATCACATCGAATCCAACGGCAACAAAAACATAGTTTTTATGGACATGGCTTGCAAAATTGTGATGTTGATGAAAAAACAAGGGTAAACACAGCGCCTCCGTTTTCTGCATTTACAGCTTTGACAGTCCCTTTGTGCTGTTCTGTGATGGATTTTAGTATAGACAATCCGATGCCAAAATTGCCGTCGTCGCCTTTATAAAACCTGTCGAAAATATAGGGCATTATTTCTTCTTTAATGCCTGAACCATCGTCTTTTACGCAAATTTCGATAATGTCTCCGATTTTTATACAAGAAATCAAAATTTCAGAAGTGGCATACCGTATGGCGTTGGAAATAAGATTTTCAACAGCTCTTGAAATAAGTTTACCAATAATTTTTCGTAAATTTTTACGAGTAAGTCCCCGGTTTCAAAATCCACAACTTCATATCCGGCGTTTTCCAAAAAAAATTATTCCAAACCGTATATTAGTCTCATCATCTGCAATATAAATCTTTTTTTTTGTGCTTTTTGTGTCATTTTATCACTTTTATTCTACATATATTTCTAATATTTTTATGCAAAAATAATAAAATTTTATAAAAAAACAAAAAAAAATTTGTTTTTACATTTTTAATTTTTACCTTTGTCGCCAAATTTTTCAAACCATTTTTATCTTAAAAAGTCATGTATTCAAAACCGTATCATATCGACCATATTGGTATAGCTGTTAACAGCATTGAAGAGGCGCGAAAGTTCTACGAAAACGTATTAGAGCTTGAGTGCTACAAAATTGAAGAAGTGCCCGACCAAAAGGTCAGAGTGGCGTTCTTCAAGGTTGGCGAAGTAAAAATTGAGCTTCTTGAGCCAACCACCCCCGATAGTCCTGTTGCCAAATATCTTGAAAAGAAAGGGCAAGGCATCCACCACGTAGCGTATTTTGTTCACAATGTGAACGAGGCTCTTGCCGTTGCAAACTGCAGAGATGTAGAACTCATCGACAAGAAAAGCCGTAAAGGCGCAGACGGAATGGACATCGGTTTTTTGCATCCGAAATCAACCGGAGGCGTACTTGTAGAATTTTGTAGTGATAAAATAGTACTATAAACATTATGTTTCAACAGAGTAAAATTAAGGAATTGATGGACCTTCGGGTCAAAGCCAAACAGGGCGGAGGTGAAAAGCGTATTGCAGCGCAGCACAAAAAAGGCAAACTCACAGCCCGCGAACGTATCGAACTGCTCTTAGACGAGCGTAGTTTCGAAGAGTTTGACATGTTTGTAACACATCGCTGTCAGGATTTCGGACTTGAAAACGAAAACTATCTGGGCGATGGCGTAGTTACCGGCTACGGAACAATTGAAGGTAGATTGGTGTACGTCTATTCACAAGACTTCACCGTCTTTGGTGGCTCGCTTAGCGAAACCTTTGCCAAAAAAATATGCAAACTGATGGATATGGCAATGAAGGTTGGAGCCCCGGTAATAGGACTTAACGATTCAGGAGGGGCGCGTATTCAGGAAGGAGTGCAGAGCCTTGCCGGTTATGCCGAAATATTCCAGCGCAATATCATGGCGTCGGGAGTAGTGCCGCAAATATCAGCTATATTCGGTCCATGCGCCGGTGGAGCCGTATATTCTCCGGCGTTGACAGACTTCATTATGATGTCAAAGGAAAACAGTTACATGTTTGTAACCGGTCCTAAAGTTGTTAAAACAGTGACCAACGAAGTCGTAACCGAAGCCGAACTCGGCGGCGCAATGGTGCATGCCTCAAAATCGGGCGTTACACATTTTGTTGCCGACACCGAGCAGGAAGGGCTAATGTTGATACGAAAATTGTTGAGTTTTCTACCACAAAACAATTTGGAAGACCCGCCATTAGCTGTATGCGTTGACCCAATAGACCGTCTGGAAGAGAGTCTTAACGAGATTATCCCCGATAATCCAAACAAACCCTACGACGTAAAAGATGTTATTCATGCAATCATCGATGACAGTGAGTTCTTGGAAGTACATAAACACTATGCTCCTAATCTTGTTGTAGGTTTTGCACGATTCAATGGCGTTTCGGTAGGCATAGTGGCAAACCAGCCTAAATATCTTGCCGGCGTTCTCGACATCAATGCATCCCGCAAGGGAGCCCGTTTTGTGCGCTTCTGCGATTGCTTCAATATACCTATCGTGACGTTAGTAGACGTGCCGGGCTTCCTTCCCGGAACAGCGCAAGAATACGGCGGTATCATAGTACACGGCGCAAAGTTCCTCTTCTCATACGGCGAGGCTACCGTTCCAAAAGTTACCGTTACACTGCGTAAATCATACGGAGGCGCGCACGATGTGATGAGTTGCAAACAACTTCGCGGCGACATCAACTATGCATGGCCCAACGCCGAAATAGCTGTTATGGGCGCAAGCGGAGCAACAAGTGTGCTATTTGGAAGACAAATTGCAGCCTTAGAAGACCCCGAAGAACGTTCAGCGTTTATCGCCGAAAAAGAACGCGAATATACCGAAAAGTTTGCTAATCCATACGTTGCAGCAAAATACGGCTTCATTGACGATGTAATAGAGCCGAGAAATACGCGATTCCGCGTTATCAGAGCGTTACAGTCGCTGTCAACTAAAAAGGACACAAACCCGCCTAAAAAACATAGCAATATTCCCTTGTAGTAATATAGATTAAATGTATAAAAAATGAATTTAGTATTATTATTATCAGGCGTATCGCTACAATTGGGATTTACGTTCGCATTGAGTTGTTTAGTAGTTGTTTTGGTTTCCATGACGCTTTTGTTCTTCGTGTTCAAGTTCATGGGACGACAGTACTATTTCAATAAAAAAGAAAAAGCGACAAAAATCCCCGATGTTATTGTTAACAGCGGCGGCGACAAAAAAACAAAAGGGGTTACAAACGACCAACTGGCAGTAATTGCGATAGCATTATACAAATATTCAGAAATAATGCACCAGCACGAAGAAATGGTATTAACCATTAATAGAGTGTCGAGAGCCTACTCGCCATGGAGTTCTAAAATATTCGGATTAAGACAATTTCCAAACAAAAAGTAAAGAGATTAATACAATGAAATATAACATAAAGACCAACGGAGTTGAATATGAAGTGCAAATCCACAAGGTGGACGGAAATATTGCACAATTGACTGTAAACGATGTAGAGTTTGAGGTCGAAGTAGAACGTCTTGCAGTAAATCCAACGCGTACAAGCACCGAGCCTGAAAAGAAAATTTCGGCGGAAACAGCTGCTATTAAACCGGCTGCATCGGGCAAACTGTACGAATTAAAATCACCTCTACCCGGAACAATCTTTGAGATGCAGGTAAAAGAAGGAGATTCTGTTAAAGAAGACCAAGTATTGTTGATATTGGAAGCAATGAAGATGGAAAACAATATACAGGCGGGATATGCCGGCGTTATCGAAAAAATATTCTACGCAAGCGGCGATGCAGTAATGGAAGGCGATGTAATACTCACTATTAGATAATTGGATATGGAATTGAGTATATTGGATTTTCTGCAATACAATTTTTCGGTATTCTGGTCGAATACCGGATTTGCGAACGCCACACCCGGACATCTCGTAATGATATGTATCGGATTGTTGTTTCTGTATCTTGGCGTAGTGAAAAAATTTGAACCTATTCTGTTAGTGCCAATAGGATTTGGTATACTTATCGGGAATATTCCGTTTTTTCCGGGCTTGCAAACAGGCATATACGAACAGGGTTCGCTGCTTAATTTCTTCCATTCGGGGATGCTAAAAGGCATATACCCTGCATTGATATTTTTAGGATTAGGGTCGATGATTGACTTTTCGGTGATTATTTCTAATCCTAAATTAGTGTTCATTGGAATTGCCGCCCAGATAGGAATATTTGCAGCCTTTGTGCTGTCTGTTACATGTGGATTTTCGCCTTTCGAGGCGGGAGCTATATCCATAATAGCTGCTGCCGATGGACCAACGTCAATATTCTTGGCGTCGCGACTGTCGCCAGAACTAATGGGAGCTATAGCTATTTCGGCATATACTTACATGGCGTTAACGCCTGTAATACAGCCGCATATTATGCGCTGGCTGACAAATTCAGACGAACGTGTAATAAAAATGCCGCCGGCGCGAGCAGTTTCGCAAACAGAAAAGATTATTTTCCCTATAGCCGGACTTTTGCTAACATGTTTCATAGTTCCATCGGCGTTGCCATTGCTGGGTATGTTGTTCTTTGGAAACTTCCTGAAAGAATGTGGAGCAACTAAACGCTTGGCAGACACTGCCGGAGGAACACTGTCAGACGTAGTTCTTATATTGATAGGAATTACTTTGGGAGCCTCTACGCAGGCGACAACGTTTTTTACCGGAACATCTTTTATGATTTTCGGAATTGGCGCTGTAGCGTTTTGCGTTGCCACTGCAACCGGAATATTGATTGTAAAGTTAATGAACTTGTTCCTTAAAGATGGCGAAAAAATAAACCCGCTTATAGGAAATGCAGGTGTATCAGCTTTACCTGATTCAGCGCGCTTGTCGCAAGAAATGGGGTTGAAATACGACAGTACAAACCATCTGCAAATGCACGCTATGGGACCTACCGTGTCAAGCATCATTGGCAGCGCATTAATAGCCGGGATTATTCTTGGTTTTTTAGGGTAAACAACAACATAAACATGTTTTTGACGCTATGGCAAAGACATTGGAACAAAAATTGTGCAAACGCTCGCTTGGCTATGTATTTGTGCGTGACTTTTGGGCGCGTCCGGCGTTGCATCTGTTCTACAGAAAAATAAATGTTTTAGGCGCAAAGAAAGTTCCCGACAAGGGGGCGGTGATTTTTGCTCCAAACCATCAAAATGCGTTGATGGACGCGCTTGCTGTGATTTGCACCAAAGACCGGCAACCCGTTTTCGTTGCACGGGCGGATATTTTCAAAAAGCCGATGATTATCGCTATTTTTCATTTCCTGCGCATTTTGCCGATTTATCGAAAACGCGATGGCGGTAATTCTGTAGACAATAATCAGGAGACTTTTGACCTCATACTGAAAGTGTTGAACAGCAGCCAAAGCGTAGGAATAATGCCCGAAGGCGCTCACAACGAAATAAAACGGTTGCGTGTGCTTCAAAAAGGAATTTTCAGGCTTGCAATGCAGGCGCAGGAAAATTCAGGCACAACCCCAAACGTGAAGATTGTACCCGTAGGGATTGAGTATACAAACCCCAGCAAATTTCGAAACAAGCTGTTAGTCAGATACGGAGAAGCTATAGAACTGTCCGATTTTTACGAACAGTATACAGAAAATCCGGCTAAAGCCTTTAAACAAATGCAGGACAAACTGACAGAAAAAATGAAAGAGGGAATGATACACATTGAAAGCGAACAGTATTATTCTGTAATTGAGCGTATTCGAGTAATGTATTTGAAACGCGCCATGCAAAAACATCAATTAAATTTTCGTAGGGCTGAAGACGTTTTACAAACTCAAAAAAATATTATTTCCGCTATCGAAAAACTTGAACAAACAAACCCTGAAGAAATTTCATCGCTCGCACTTGAGGTTGAACAATATTTTGAACTCATGCAAAAACACAATTTTAGAGATTGGGTTATCGAAAAACAACCTTATTCTATTGCAGGTATTGCTGTTCGCGGCACATTGGCGTTAACAGGAATACCTTTTTGGATAATAGGCATGATTTTCAACTACTTGCCTTATAAACTTTCTGAAATTGCATCACGCAAAGTGAAAGACCCGCAATTCATAAGTTCGGTGCAATTTGTAGCCGGATTAGTTGTTTTTCCGCTGTACTATTTCGCTATGATTGCAATAATCTTGATTTTCGTTCCTTTTCTTTGGGGGAAACTGTTGGCGCTACTGTCAATAATTCCGATGGGCTTGTTTGCATATGAATACTATCTATCGGTAAAAAAACTATACGCAAGACTTCGTTTTTGGGCGAACAAAAACACTCCTGAGATGACAAAGGCTGTTGAACTGCGCAAAAATATCTTTATGAAAATGGAAAAAATATATTGACTACGATTTTTTAAAATTTTCCAATTCTTTCAATATTTTTTCGTGTTCTGCCGTTATCACATCCAACTGGTCGTTTTTCAGTTGCAGTTGCTCGTTCATAGCGTTCAACTCTTCGTTGGAAGCTGACAGTTCTTCATTGGCGGCAAACAATTCTTCGCTAATTGCAGCAAGTTCGTTCACGGCTTTTTGAAGCTCTTCGGTGCGTTCCTGTACTTTAAGTTCGAGATGTTCGCGATACTGCGCTAACTCGGTTTCATTTTTGACACGCTCGTCAATATTACGGTCAATGCCAACTAATTGAGTTATGTTCCCATCTTCGTCAGCCACTAATTGCGCCGAAGTTTCAATCCAAATACTGCTTCCGTCTTTACGAATCTGTTGTTCAACGAATTGTATGTTTTGAAAAATACCTTCTGCATTATACAGTTCTATTGCATGATTGATTAATGTAGCACAATTGTTGCTCGACTGAGTTTCGAAAAAATCGTAAAGATTTTTTCCAATAATCTCGTCGTTGGTCATTCCATACATTTCGTAAGCTGCGCCTCCAATAAACGTCAAATCAAATGTTTTTGCGTCTGCTACCCAGAACATTTCTTTGGTATTATCGAAAATGAATCGATGTGTGCTTTCGCTTTCTTCCAACGCTATTTCAGCATTTTTTCTGACAGTGATATCAATAACAATTCCGTCCCAGACAATCATTTTTTCTTCTGCGCGTGGACGTGAGACGACTTGCAGCCATCGTTCTTTGGTGCGAAAAACGACGTTGAAGTCGGTCATAGTGCGAGCGCTATCATCTATAGCGCGTAAAAATTTAGGTAGTTCATCTGTCCGCATAACCGAAAACAGTTGGGCGACGTTAGACATAGCCTGCTCGGCAGGTATTCCCGTAACCGCGTCCCACGAAGCGCTGAGGTAAGAAAAACGCATCTGATTGGTGCAAGTGTCGCGAACGAACTGAAACAGACAGCCGCCAGGAATATTGTCGCCAAGGATTTTCAAACGGTTGCGTTCGTATTCCAATTCGTGTTCCGCCACTTTACGATTAGTGATATCCATAATTATACCATCGGCAATAACCAATATACCATCGCGACGATGACGCGACGAAATTTGTATCCACCGCGTTTTGCCGTTAACGATGAGACGTATTTCTTTGATGAAATTAGCCAATTTCATGCCGGTGTCTTTTATAGCTTGCGTCAAAGACTCTAAATCGTCGGGATGCACTACCGCAAAAACGGCGTTGATGTCGGTTAAAGCAACTTCGACGGAAACGCCCGTCACTGATTCCCACGAGCCGCTAACATAAGAAAAATGCCATTGATGCGTTTGCATGTCTCTAACAAACTGATATAGAGCCATGTCAGGAAGGTTTGCGCCAATGCTTTCCAAACGTTTATGCTCAGATTCCAATTTAAGTTCGGTTTCCTTGCGCTTAGTGATATCCATAATTATACCATCGGCAACAACCATGTTACCTTCGGTGTGCGGGCGCGACGAAATTTGCACCCAACGTGTCTCTCCTTGTACAATAAAACGGGTTTCGCAATAAAAATTTTCTAACGTTTCTACACTGCTGTTTATCTTAAGTATCAATTGTGGCAAATCTTCGGGATGAATATATGTAAAAAGTTTACTGAAATCTTTCATAACTTCTTCTCTGGAAATACCTACAATGTTCGACCATGTTTGGCTAAGATACGGCATATACCATTTGTTGGTTTTTTTGTCGCAAACAAATTGATATAAGATAACGCCCGGCAGGTTGCTACCCAGCGCCTCAAGACGTTTATGTTCACGTTCTATCTTGCGTATGGCTTCCTTGCGAATTGTTACATCAAGCGCTATACCGTCCCAGATTATTTGCTCGTCATGATGCTGCGGCTGCGAAGACACTTGTATCCAACGTGTGCGTCCTCCGGATATTACGCGATACTCAACGCTAAAAACCGTCAAATTTTTTGCGCTGTATTCAATTTCTTTCTGCACGTATGGCAAATCGTCGGGATGTATATATTCGAATGTTTTTTCGGTATGACGCAAGGTAAGTTCTGCAGAATAACCCATAACATCTTCCCATTGCGCACTGACGTATACTATGCATATTTTGTTTGTTTTTATATCTAACACACAACGATATAGAGCGCCGTTAGGGATGTTGTCGCCAAGTGTTTGTAAACGTTCGTTTTCTAATTCCAAATTTATTTCGGCTTCCTTGCGTAACGTTATGTCGAGCATAGTACCATCGGCAATAACTAAATCGCCTTCGCGATGCAGGCGCGACGACATTTGTCGCCAACGAACACGCCCATCGATTATTGTGCGAACTTCCAAGTAGAAGTCGGTCAATGTTTCTATTGCATGCTCTAATTTCTCTTTCCAAAGCTCCCTGTCGTCGGGATGTATGGTATCTATCACTGCCTGTGCATCGTTCATAGCAACGTGGGCAGGCACCCCCGTTATTGTTTCCCACGTGCCGCTGACATACGAATAGTGCATCTTTCCGGTTACGGTGTTTTTAATAAACTGATATAGAGCAACATCGGGCAGATTACTGCCTAAAGCCTTCAAACGCGTTCTTTCTTTTTCCAATTCAAGGTCGGCTTCCTTACGCGCAGACACGTCAATGGCGATACCGTCCCAAACAACAATATCGCCGCTGAGTTGCGGTTGCGAAGAAAAATGCAGACAGCGAGGAGCGTTTTCACGATATTCAAAATATAATTCAAAATCGAAGACCGACAAATTTTCCGCACTAACCGTAATCGCCTCTAATATAGGATGGTTGCGCTCTATGTCATTTTCAAGATAACACAGAAAATCATTGCTCGAACAGCCTACAACTTTTTCCCATTTTGAACTTACATATAAATAGCTGAACTTACCGGTTTTTTTGTCCAAAATAAACTGATACAGCGCACCGTTGGGGATGTTGTTTCCGAGCGTTTCCAAACGTTCTTTTTCTTGTTCCAATTTCAGTTCGGCTTCCTTTCGGGAAGTAGTGTTTATAGCTATGCCGTCCCAAATAATTAAACCGTTTTCACGCCGTGCATACGACGCCATGTGAACCCAATACACACGCCCATCAACCACGTTGCGATGTTCGGTATTAAAGGGCTGCAATGTTTTGACGCTTTTTTCAAGAGCATTTTTAACAATCGGTAAATCATCAGGATGTATGTATGCAAATGAATTAACCTTGTCGTTTAAAGCTGATTCAGCCGAAAATCCCATCACTTCTTCCCATCGGGCGCTGACGTATTCAAAACTGTATCTGCCGGTTTTTGCATCCAAAGTAAACTGAAAAAGGGCGCCATTAGGGATATTGTCGCCCATCATTTGCAAGCGTTCCTTTTCAAATTTCAACTTTGCCTGCGCTTCTTTTCTTTCCGTGATGTCTATTCCCAGACCGTCCCAAATAATAAATTTGCCTTCTTTGCGCGGATGCGCCGACTTGCGCACCCAACGTGTAACGCCGTCGACAATAAGACGATACTCAATATCGAAGGTAGTCATTGTTTTAAGACTTTGCTCAACGCTTTGATGCAAACGTGGCAAATCTTCGGGATGAACATATTTAAAAGCTTTTTCGAGGTTGTTAAGAGCTAATTCGCCCGAATAGCCCATCACTTTTTCCCAGCCCGCGCTGACGTATTCGAAACTGTGTTTACGTTTAACAGTATCATAAACATAGCGATAAACAGTGCCGTAGGGAATATTGTCGCCAAGATTTTGCAGACGCTCCTTTTCTATTTCCAATTTCAATTCGGCTTCTTTCCTTGCTGTGATATTCATACAAATACCGTCTGCAAAAACCAAATTTCCTTTGCGATACAGCTTAGACGAAAGATGTAACCATCTATTTTTGCCATTGACGGGAAATTTAAATTCAACTTTGAAATCTTTCAATGTTTTCAGGCTGTGAGCGTTAGCCTCACGAACGTATTCTTTGTCATCGGGGTGTACCATTTCGTGAAACAAATCCAAGTTTTTTTGGAATACAGATGCGGGCGCTCCCACCACGTTTTCCCAATTTGAACCTGCATATTCCAAATATGTTTTTCCGGTGTCTGTTTCGGAAACGATGCGATACAAAACACTGTCGGGTATGTTGTTGCTCATCTTTTCCAAACGTATTTTTTCGGCAAAAAGTTTTTGTTCCGCCAATTTTAGTTCGGTAACGTCTCTTATAGCGCCAATAAGATTTTGCGGATTTCCATTTTCATCGCACATCATGGTGCTGACGTCGATAACATGCATGTACTCGCCGTTCTTGCGGGCTATTCTGTATTCTATTTCGAAATGCGCCGAGCCGCCCTTGTTTTGCAGATAGCGGGTAAATTCGGAGTACACTCTTTTTTTGTCGTCGGGATGTAACTTGTTTCTCCAAGCGCTCTCTGTGTTTGGAAAATCCGCTTCACTCGAAAAGCCAAGCATTTTTCTCATTTCGTCTGACCAAATGTATTTATATGTTGGATTTTCCGTATCGCTGTTTTCAATTGTTAAGTTCCATAAACCACAAGCTGCAGCATCCATGAGCAACGTCAGTCTGATGTTGTTTTCTTCGGCTTTTTCTTTGTTGTGAAGTATTTCTGCTACGGCAAGTTTTTCTTCCGTAATATCTTTTATAGCTCCTGCCACGCGCAAAGGATAACCATCCTTGTCGCGCACGGTTGCTCCGTATGCCCTAAAATATCTGTAAAAACCGTCTTTGTGCAACAGTCTGTATTCTGTGTCGTAAGGAGTATTTCCGCTTCGGTCGAGGATATGTTGCGTCAAGGCGGTGATAGTTTGTTCCTTATCATCGGGATGCAACTTTTCGCTCCAACTGCCTATAAAGTTAGGAAAATCCTTCTCGTCGGTATATCCCAGTAATTGTCGGAACCTGCTCGACATAACTGCTTTCTTTTTGTACTGTACCGGCTCTGTGTCGTCCTTTTTTACTATAGGCATTTCCCATAGTGCAAAACTTGAGGCGTCAACTACTAATTTCAACTTTGTTAGTTGATATTCTTTTGCCTTAACGGATGTTTTTCGTTCGGTAACATCAAAAAGAAAACCGTCGGCAATAACCCGATTGTTCTCTAAAACAGGGTACGACGTGAGTTCTAACCAGTATTCTTCTCCGTCCTTTTCAGGATGCAGATACCTGAACTCCACCTCTAACTTTGTGGCGTCGTTAGCCGCCTTGTTCATCTCCTGATACAATACAGGCAGGTCGTCGGGATGCACCCGCGACATTATGTTTTCCGAATTGGCGAGGGTATCTTCTGCCGACACGCCCATAATACCCTGCCAAGCGCTACTTACGTGCTTGAAAACAAGTTCGCCGGTTTGCATGTCTCTCATCGAGTGAAACACAGCTCCGTCAGGGAGGGTATCAAACGCCCTGCCCCACTGTTCAATCTTGACGCTGCCTTGCGCCTTTTCCAACTCTGCTCTCAATTTGCAGACCTCGTCTTCCAATTGAGAAATACGTGTATCTTTGTCCATACATCGAAAAATTATTACGCCGCAAATGTACGAAAAAATAATTAAAAAAAAATATTTTTTTCGAATTTATTTTTTTTTTCGACGAAAAATGTGTTAATTTGCGGCACATTTCAATAAACGAGTTTTAACTTGATTAAATGAAGATGAACAACAAATTTTGGAAGATAATTTTTAGTGTTGTTATATTATTTTTTGTTTTAAACGTTACAGGACAACGCATTAACAATGTGCGTAATGCTGCGATGCGTGGCGATGTTGACTCTCAATATAATCTGGGGTATTACTATTATCTCGGCAGTGGGGTTACAAAAAATTTGACGCAAGCTGTATTTTGGTGGCGTAGGGCAGCTAATCATGGAAACATACGAGCTCAGTTTAATCTTGGAAATTGTTATTTCACCGGCGAAGGAGTGTCAATTGATTTTGAACAGGCTGCATATTGGTGGCGTAGGGCGGCTGTGCGCGGACATTTATTTGCGCAATATAATTTGGGACTGTGTTATTATAACGGAAACGGTGTAACTCAAGACCTCGATCAAACTGTATATTGGTGGCGTTTGGCAGCAAGCAGCGGCTTTCCTAAAGCGCAGTTTAACTTGGGAAGATGCTATCACTCTGGCGAAGGAGTTGATACCGACCTGTCGCTTGCCGTATTTTGGTGGCAATTGGCAGCCGAACAGGAGCACACTGGCGCACAAAGTCATTTAGGATTAAGCTACTACAGTGGTAGCGGTATTCCAAGAAATTTTAACATGGCAGTGTTTTGGTGGCGAAAAGCTGCTACGCAAGGAGATGCAAGCGCACAGTTTTATCTTGGAAACTCCTACTACAACGGCGAAGGAATAGATAAAAATGTTATGCAAGCGCTATATTGGTGGCGTCTGGCTGCCGAAAACGGCGACGAAAGAGCACAATTAAGCTTAGATAATCACTTTGAAGATGAAAAAAGTCTGAAAAATAGATATTTGTCAAATTTTGGACTTGTAATCGCATCGATAACAATACTATCCGTAATTTTTATCTTAATTTATACCTTAGGTAATGCGCAATTAATGAGGCAACGTTACAGTAAGAGACATCGTTAGCGTCATTGCAGGCTCAGACCCGCAATGACGCAGAGAAGCATTTTTTGTGATCCCAGTCTCTCATGCGCAACGTGTCATGTCGACCGAAAGGATACATCTCGTTTTGTTTTAGTTAAAAGCTACAGACTAACAGCTAAGCCCTGCGTTTTGAGTACATTTCATTCCTCTAATAATTCTCTTACTTGTTTTTCGAGTTTGGGCAAATAGTTTACAACTATCAACCATAAAACATCTTCAGAAACGCTGTCGTAGCCGTGTATTATACGGTTTCTTGTATCAACAATTTTACGGGATTCATAAATTGGAAATTTTGGGTCAATTTTCAAAATTCTACTCATTGCCTCTCCTATTATTTCAATATTTCTTTCTACTGCCTTGCGAGTTTTCAGGTCTTTTTGAAATTCGAAAAAATTTCGTTTCTCTGGCAAAAAATCAAATATTTCGCCTATTGACCTTTCAATGTCTGACAGAAAAATTTTTATATTTTTATTGTCCTGCATAAATAAGTTGTTTTGAATCATCGATTTCCTGACGCAAATAGTTGTTTTTTATCGCTTTGTTTTCAAGTAAATCAATCGAACGATTGAACAATTTTTGTAACGCAAATTTCAAATTAAAGTAACAGTCGGCGTATTCCAACGGATTTGTGACACCAATATCAACTACCAAATCAATATCGCTATTGCTGTCGAAACGGCTTGTTAGTGCCGAGCCGAATGCATAAAGCGACTTCACTTTGTTTTCAACGCATAGTTGCGCTAACGTATTCTTGTAATTTTCAATATACATTTTTCGAATATTAAAGTTCATAAAACTATGGTCTCTCCGTCTCGCCCTTGACAAAAAAGTCGTCAGCGATATGGAACTGCAAAGATGGGGATTTTTTTTGAATAAAAAAAAAAAAAAATGGTGATTTGTGTCTGAATTTTCATTTTTAGGCATGAAAATGGGGTAAGCGTTTTATCTTGCCGTGACAAACGTTATCTGACTTTCCGTTCCATTGTCGCCCACAGCCTGAACTCCAAAAAAATAATTGTCGCGGGTGTAGGGTAAAACAAACTCGGTGGCGGTTGTAAAATATTTTCTTTGCCATTGCGGTGCGGACGTTTCGCGAATAAGCACGTAGTAGCCCGTTGCCTGTCCAAATTGTGGTGTTGCCCAACTCAACAAACTTCTATTATCCTGATTGTTAATCCTTACGCGTACGTTTCGAGGTTCCGACGGCGCCGATGCTAATGAGGCTATCACCGACAGATTAATTGCAGTAGTTTTTCGCAAATATTCAAAATCCATTGCCTGAGGAACATCTCCATATTTCGAAACATCGTCCGTAATATTTTTATGTTGACGGTCGAAATTTTCGTTCATCTCCATCAATCGCACCGCTGTGAAGCCTTGATTTAAGAATGGCGTTTGGTCGCCGCCGCGTCCAAAGCGGTCTTCACGATAAATTAGCATAACCTCAAGATTATCAACATAATTTTCGCCAACGGTCTTGATATATCTCGCCAACTGACGCGATTTACCGTCGTTTTCCATACTATTGTACATCCGGTATGCGCGCTCTTCGGCTGTTTCGTTTCTTGGCATACTTTGACTGAAAACTCTCATGCGTGTATTGTCCCGTATATCTATGCCGTTTCCGTGACTTTGTCCTATCATATCGTTGTTCAGCACAGCCGCGATGTTCCACTCTTCGTTTTTTGCCTTTTGCGCCATAGCTGCGGCGCCCAATAATCCTACCTCTTCGCCGCTTACGCCGGCAAGCATGATTGTTGCCGGAAATGGACGAACGCTCAAAATACGGCAAAGTTCTATCAGAGCTGCAATACCGCTGCCGTCGTCGTTGGCGCCGGGAGAGTACTCGTGAGGCTCGTTGTTGTTTTCCGCGCGACTGTCTAAATGAGCCATCACCAAAAAGATGCGCGTATCGTTGGGGTCGGCACCATTAATTGTAGCAACTACATTATTATATGTTTGCTCAAATGGAAAACGTTGCGAAGGTGGCAAAACATAAGTGTCAGTAGAAACAGTAAGTCGCCCGCCCGATTGGGGAACATAACTTTTAAACTTGTTTGACAGCCATTCCTGAGCCGCGCCCAATTCATTGTCTTTAACTAACATCGAACTGTGTGAATGGCGTGATTTGAACGTAACCAAATGATAAACATACGATTGCAAAGAATCAGAGTTTACCTCCAAAACCATTTCGTGAACAAACGGAACACGATGTATTATGGTCTGTGAACAAACAATAACGCAGAACACGAATGCAATTGGTAAAAATAATATTTTTCTCATGGTAACAATTTATTGATATTCCAACGCCACAAAAATAATCAAAATTCAGATGCTAAACAATTTTTTTAATTTTTTTTTTTGTTTTAAAAATTTTTTTTGTAACTTTGTACCATATTTTTAAAGTATGAATAAGATGAAAGATGCAAAAAAAATACGTATAGGAATTTCGCACGGCGATATTAACGGCATTGGTTGTGAGGTGATTCTCAAGACATTCAACGATGCGCGAATACTTGAGTTGTTTACCCCAATTATCTACAGTTCGCCCAAGGTTATTGGTTATTATCGAAAAGCGCTCGGATTGGTCAACCTGCACACAAATTTAATACGTTCGGCAGAAGATGCTCAAGATGAACGTATCAACGTAATTAATTGCCTGAACGATGAAATTCGTGTTGAAATGGGCAAATCTACGCAAGACGCAGGGGAAGCCGCTTTGGCAAGTCTGAAAGCTATAGTTACAGACGTGCGGGCAGACCTGTTGGACGCATTGGTTACGGCTCCGGTAAACAAATCCAATATGCAGTCGGAAAATTTTCGATTTCCCGGACATACAGAATTTTTTCAAGCCGAATTTGGCGCAGAGAGCGATGTATTGATGCTAATGACCTGTGATATCCTTCGTATAGGTATTTTAACGGGACACGCGCCGCTTGTAAACGTTTCATCGTTGATAAATCACGACAAAATAGTGTCAACAGTACGCCTGATAAACAAATCGATGATTGAAGATTTTAATATTAGTCGACCGCAGATTGCTGTCTTGTCTCTCAATCCTCATGCAGGAGATAACGGTTTATTAGGCGTTGAAGAGCAAACGGTCATAATACCGGCAATCGAAACTCTTAAAAATGAGGACATTTTGGCATTTGGTCCATATCCCGCCGATGGTTTTTTTGGCTCAGACAACTTTCGTAAATTCGATGTTACATTAGCGATGTATCACGACCAAGGAATGACAGCCTTTAAAACGCTATGTTTTGAAAGCGGGGTTAACTATACCGCCGGACTGCCTATCGTTCGCACGTCGCCCGCCCACGGGACAGGATATGACATAGCCGGAAAAAATATTGCTTCGCCCGAATCGTTCAGACAAGCCTTATATACAGCCTGCGATATCGTTAAACGGCGAACAGAGTACAAAAATTTGAAAGCCGGAGCTATGAAAGAGGTTGAAATAAGGGACAAAAATGAAGAATGGGCATAATTCAAAAAAAGAAATAAAATGAAAAGTTTCTGGAACGAAGAATGGAAAGATATCGAAATGATTGACAACGGTACGAAACGTCGTCGGAAGTACGCTATTTCCAACTACGGACGCGCCGTGAGTTATATTGACTGCATCGAAACCGGTGATTTGTTGAAATTTGGGACAGTTGGCGGATATCACGCATTGAGTTTTGGCAGACACAAGACAAAGTACAGTCGTTGCGTACACAAGTTAGTAGCCCGCTATTTTTTGCCGGAACCTGAACAGGGACAAGACTTTGTCATTCACTACGATTTCGACAAGCAGAACAACATGGTTAAAAATTTGCAGTGGGCAACCCGCGAACAAGTCAAAGCGCATCAGGCTCATAATCCGGTATTGAAAGAGGCTCGAAAAAAACCGGCGCGACGAAAAAAAGGACCCAAAATGTCTTACGAAAAAGTTCAACGACTAAAAAAAATAATTAATTCTCCCGAACGAACGCGCACATACAAAGAAATAGCCAAGGCATACGGAATAAGTCAAACGCTGTTATATCGAATAAAATCAGGCAAAGACTGGAAACATGTAAAATAATATTTTAAAAATTATTTCTTTTATTTTGTAAAATAAAAAAAAAGTATTAATTTTGCGGCTAAATATTTAGCAAATAAAAATGCAAGAAATTGAGGAAAGAATAATCCCCGTCAATATTGAAGAGGAGATGAAAACCGCCTACATAGACTATTCTATGTCAGTGATAGTTTCACGGGCTTTGCCCGACGTTCGCGATGGTTTGAAACCGGTACACAGGCGGGTATTATTCGGAATGTCTGAATTGGGTGTTAGCGCAAGCAAACCCCATAAAAAATCTGCCAGAATAGTTGGCGAGGTGCTGGGTAAGTTTCACCCGCACGGAGATGGTTCTGTATACGACGCTATGGTTCGTATGGCGCAGCCTTGGTCGCTGCGATACCCGTTGATAGACGGACAGGGTAACTTTGGCTCTATGGGTAACGACCCGCCGGCAGCAATGCGCTACACTGAAGCGCGTCTGAAAAAAATTGCCGAAGAAATAATGGCAGATATAGAAAAGGAAACAGTCGATTTTCAACTGAACTTTGACGACACCCTTGAAGAGCCAAGAGTGATGCCGTGCGGTTTTCCAAACCTGATAGTTAACGGCGCATCGGGTATAGCGGTCGGTATGGCTACAAATATGGCGCCGCACAACCTGACGGAAGTAATTAACGGCATAATAGCCTACATCGACAACAACGAAATAACAGTCGATGAACTAATGTGCCACATCAAAGGACCAGATTTCCCTACTGGCGCTGTTATTCACGGTATTCAAGGCATTAGAGAAGCCTACGAAACAGGACGAGGCAAAGTAGTGATTAGAGCGAAAGCTGAAATTGAAATTCACGAAAGCGGCAGAGAAGTATTAGTGTTCAACGAATTACCTTATCAGGTAAATATTGAAGCGCTTGAAAAACACATAGGCGAACTCGTAAACGAAAAGAAAATTGAAGGAATATCGTTCGTAAACGATGAATCCGGACGTGATGGAATTCGTTTTGTAGTTAAGGTGAAAAGAGAAGCCAACTCAAACGTTGTACTGAACAATCTGTATAAACACACTCAACTGCAAACGTCGTTCAGCATAAACAATATTGCCTTAGTAGACGGACGTCCTAGACAACTTGGAATGAAGGATATGATACATTATTATGTAAAGCATCGTCACGAAGTTGTTGTTAGACGCACACAGTTTGAGCTTCAAAAAGCATTAGACCGTCTGCATATTTTGGAAGGATTACTGATTGCGCAAGACAATATAGATGAAGTTATCAGCATAATACGCGCCTCAGCAAGCCCTGCCGACGCCATAAAGGGATTGATGGAACGTTTCAACCTGACCGAAATACAATCTCAGGCAATTGTAGATATGCGCCTGCGTCAGTTGACAGGTTTGGAACGAGACAAACTACAAGCCGAGTTTGACGAATTGACCGCATTAGTTGCGCATCTGCGCGAAATATTGGCGAGCGAAAGCATGAGGATGAACATCATAAAAGATGAACTTACCGTTATTAAACAAAAGTATGGAGATGAGCGTCGCACCGAAATAAAGCCAACCGCTGAAGAGTTCAATCCTGAAGACTTTTTTGCAGACGATGACATGGTCATCACAATTTCGCACTTAGGATATATCAAGCGAACGCCGCTAACAGAGTTTAAAACGCAGAGTAGGGGAGGAGTAGGCTCAAAAGGTAGCGCCAAACGCCGCGATGAGGACTTTCTCGCGCATTTGTTTCATGCGTCAATGCACAACACATTACTGCTGTTTACCGAAAAAGGTCGCTGTTTCTGGGTTAAGGTATACGACCTGCCCGAAGGCTCGAAAACATCGCAGGGACGCGCTATACAGAATATTTTGAATATAAATGCCGACGACCAAGTGAAGGCATATATTAATGTAAAAACACTTACCGATGAAGAATACATCAAAAACCACTTCATTGTAATGTGTTCGCGCATGGGCGTGGTTAAAAAAACATCGTTGGAAGAATACTCGCGCCCGCGTCAAAACGGCATAAACGCTATCACTATCCGCGAGGGCGACAGCCTGATTGAGGCTAAACTCACTAACGGAGCCTGCGATATACTTTTAGGCTCGTACTCGGGGCGCGCTGTGCGTTTTCCCGAAGCAAAAGTACGCGGAATGGGAAGAACTGCATCAGGTGTGCGCGGAATTACACTGTCTGAAACCCTTGAAAACGACCGACTGATTAGTATGGTATGTTTCGAACCGGGCGATACATCGCGACAAATTTTAGTAGTTTCCGAAAATGGATATGGAAAACGCTCTGATATAGAAGATTATCGCATCACAAACCGTGGCGGTAAAGGTGTAAAAACTATCAACATTACCGAAAAAACCGGAAATTTGATAGCAATAAAAGCGGCAAGCGATGATGAAGACTTGATGATAATTAACAAATCAGGACTTACTATTCGTATGCACGTATCTGATATACGTTCAGCCGGACGCGCAACACAAGGCGTAAAATTGATAAACCTGCGAGGAGCTGATAAAATAGCATCAGTTACACAAGTACCAAGAGCCGATGAAGAAGAAGAAGTTGTTGTTGAAACGCCTGTAAACGAAGAAATTATAGACGAAACAAAATAAACCGCAGCATGTTGTATATTTGTAATAAAACATAAAACAGCATGACAGAAGATTTTTTGCAATATGTTTGGCAACACCGGTTGTATCTGCCAAGCTGCAACAGCACTACCGACGGAACGCCGGTGGAAATAATGCAACCCGGACAACGCAATGCAAACGCGGGTCCCGATTTTACTGATGTCCGCATCAAAATAGGAGACATGACGTGGGCGGGTTGCGTTGAGGCGCATATAGAATCAGCAGACTGGATTAGGCACGGACATCACGTCGACCCTGCATACAATAATGTAGTGATGCACGTTGTGTACAAATACAGCGATGATGTGTACAACTCGCGAGGGCAAAAAATACCGACTATGGAATTACATTTTGATTCACGTTACTTCGACAATTACAACAGACTTGTTGCAGGAAAAGAGCGTATAGCTTGCGGTAACGAAATTAACAAAATGGACGCGTTTGCGATGTCGTCTTGGTTTGAAAGAATTGCGATAGAACGACTTGAACAAAAAGCGGAAACAATAATACAAACTCACAAAGCAACGGATAACGATTGGGAAGAAACCTTGTATAGAGGGTTAGCGCGTAATTTCGGTTTCAGTTTGAATGCAATGCCCTTTGAAGCGCTTGCACGTTCGCTGCCGTTGAAAACGTTGCTAAAACATAAATGCAACCTGATGCAGATTGAAGCGCTGATGTTCGGACAAGCCGGATTATTATCCGAAGAGCAAACAAACGATGAATATTTCGTAAATTTGCGGAAAGAATATGTTTTTTTGCAAAAAAAATACAATTTGTTTCCAATAGACAAATTTCTTTGGAAGTTTTTGCGGTTGCGACCAATAAATTTTCCTACATTACGAATTGCCCAATTTGCCGGATTAATTCATCACGGAGAACATTTATTTTCTCAAATTGCTAACCCCGAGTTAACTGTAGAAAATATAGAACAAATATTTGATTTACAGGCGTCTTCTTACTGGAATACGCATTACACATTCGGAAAAGAATCAGCCAAACGCATAAAATCTTTTGGCAAATCTTCTGTAAAAACCGTAATAATCAACACAATTGTTCCGTTTCTCTTTGTATACGGCAAATTACGGGGTAAAGATGAATTTTGTGCGCGCGCAGTGTCATTACTCGAAAAATTACCTGCCGAAAAAAATAATGTGACTGCACAATGGGAAAATATGGGGGTAAAAAACAGCGACGCCTTCATTTCCCAAGCTCTGCTTCAACTAAACAACGAATACTGCCAACCAAAACGCTGCCTGTCATGTGCCATAGGAAACAGAATTGTCAGACATCTATTGTAGACCGCATATTTCCCGAAAGTCAAATTATTCGGGTGCGGCAAACTGCCTCCACTAATTCTTGTTTGCAGCATTTATCAGAACAAAAAAAATTACCGGAAGGCGCCATTGTCGTTACCGACAACCAAACCTGCGGACGCGGAACAGGCTGTAATTCGTGGGAAAGCGAAACAAGTGCAAATGTTTGCATGTCGATTATTCTCTATCCAACGTCGACGCCGGCTTCTGAACAATTTATTTTGTCGAAGGTTATTTCGCTTGCAGTATACGATTTCCTTTCAGAACACTTGCATAAAGGCGTCTCGGTGAAGTGGCCCAACGATATTTACGTAGATGATAAAAAAATTTCGGGCATATTGATTGAAAATTATATCTGTGGCGACTATATCACGAAAACTATTGCAGGCATTGGAATAAATATTAATCAGGAACATTTTCTCAGCGATGCGCCTAATCCTGTTTCATTGCGACAAATAACGGGTAAAACATACTCAATAGAAAATTGTCTGCAAACCATACGTTACAACATTGCTAAAAGATATAGTATGGCAAAGGAAACTCCTGTCAAAATACATTCAGAATATTTGCAGCATCTATACCGTTTCGGAAAACTGTGCCAATATTCTGCTAACGGTGTGATTTTCAGCGCAATCATAACCGGCGTAAATATGTACGGAATGTTAGAAATGAAAACATCAAACGGCGTTCGTAAAACCTTTGGGTTTAAGGAATTGAAAATTGAAAATTAAAAATTAAAAATTATGTACACGAAATATTTTCTGATGACCTTGATGATGTTTTTTGCAATTCATGCAGCTTCTCAAAACATTCCACGAGAAAAAATAATGTATTTCGAAGAGGCGGTTCTTTTGCTTGATTCGACTACAAACTGCTTATATAGAGTTAATATCGGCAATGATACGCTTGCTGCTGCATTTCGTATAGCTCTCAATTTTTTTCCTGAGTTGTGCCACCAAAAAATACGTTTGCAATATGGCTCAATAAAAACTTCTATGGCGGCTCAACCGCGAATTTGGTCAATTTTTGTTAATCGTAGCAACCGCACTTACAAAATTATTATTAACAAAAATCCGGAAAAAGAACAGACACAATTGCTGTATGCAGCTCCATTCAACGCTAAGGTAGGAATTATGGGGCATGAGCTTACGCATATCCTTGATTATTCTACTAAATCGGGTTGTAAACTCACATGGACAGGAGTTAGATATATGGGAAAAAAATATCGTCGCGAACTTGAAAAACAGACAGATTCAATAACTATTGCACGCGGTTTGGGCTGGCAACTGTATCACTTTTCGTATTTTTTGACGCAATATCCCGATATAAATGAGGAATACAGGCAATATAAGCTTGATACGTACATGAAACCGGAAGAAATTTTGGAACGTCTTAAATAATCGTTTTTTTTGTTTTGGATTTTCGAAAATTTTATTTAACTTTGCGGTTTTTAACATTAAAATTAAATAGTGATATAATATGAAAATAAATTTTAAATGTACAGTAATTTTAGTAGCTTGTTTTGCGTTTGCTAACACATATGCCCAAACATCCGAACAGCCGGTTAATCTCTCGGCTGAAACAATAATGGAATATTGGCACTCCGGAAAAACATTGCCGGTTGAAATGACGCGCAGTTATCCGTGGCCCCGCTTGCGTATGCGCGAAGACACCGGCATAAACGTGTTGATTGACCTTGCTCATCAATGTACGTTCGTTAATTTGTGGGATATGCCCAGAAACTTGCAAAATATGGGCTACAGAGCCGTAGGAAGCAAAGCAAGCTTGAACACTGTTCTCGAAACAGGAGGCAAATCGCGAATACGAGCGTACTACGACAACGAAAACAGAATATACCCCTTCGCATGGTGGGATAATCCTGAGTTTAACATAATTATAACCGAACAAAACAGTTCAGATTCTCAACAATACACTGATGATGAAATTGATGCTGTAGAACAATTTGTTGCAAATGGAGGTGGATTGATAATTATGGCGAGTCCCCAGAACGCAGAGGTTATGCAAACGTGGAGTATAAATAAACTTGCCCGACGCTTTGGAGCAACATTCAGCGCAAACACAGACGTAATTCAGAATGTCAGGTTTGCTGTGATAGAAGGAGAAAATATTACCCCTTTGAAAAAAGGCGACAACAATCAAACAATAGCGGGCGTTGTCAGATACAAAGAAGGTTATGTTGCGTTGATAGGGCATCCATCGATTTTCAAATATAATAACAGAGATACGGAAGAAAAGATTGCCGAAACTCAAGCTTTTGTCTCGCAAATTTTACAGGAAGTTTCCAAAGGCAAAAAACCGATAAACTGTTCAGCGTCGTTCCCGATAACAATGGGAGGAGGCGGAGCTATATATCCAGAACTTGAACAACAGATGGGCGTTATTGTTTTGTATTATGCTGCAAATCAAAGGGAAGACCTGTTGCGTTGCGTTCGCGATTATGTGCCCATTGCGATGCGTAAAGTAGAAGAATGGTTGCCTTCCAAGCCTACCGATGAGCCGATGTATCTTATATTGGCAGCTGGCGGTGGAGGCGGATGGGCGGTTAATGCCTTCAGACCTAAAGAAAATGGGATAATAAGCCTTGATACATTAGGAGTTTTATCAATTTTTGCACACGAATTGGCTCATACTATGGGAGGACCAAGAAATGCGAAAGGCGAAATAGCGGGAATGCCGCCTATTCCTAATCAAGGCGAAGCTCATGCAGGATGGTTTCAGGGAAAAGTTGATGCGTACTTTAACCCGTCCCTACGCGAACAGTCAAACAGAAACTGCAATAGAATAGTGTTCGAAAGAGAAGGAGTGTTAACCGGTTTGGACTTGAGCATACATCACGAAACCGAAGAAGGACGCAGACTATTCGGAAATGGAACATATTGGCATAAAATATGGTACATATGGCAAAAATTAGACGACCGCTACGGAACAACTTGGTATCCGCGATGGAAATGGGTACAACACACACGCTGGGCTGATACGCCAACAAAAAGGCTAAGTATGGACGAAATGATAGAAGACATGAGCATAGCTGTAGGAGAAGACCTATTCCCTTTATTTGTAAAATTAGGCACAACCACTGAAAAACAACGTTTGGAAAGAATAGAATTCAATGGAAATCAGATTGTTTTGCCCATTGCACCTATAGATATTACCCCTGCCGGAAATGTTAAATTGGACGTAGCCGGAGATTATAAGGTAAAGTTGTAATCATAATTTAATAACCGATAAATCAAAACATTTTTAAATGAAATAAAAAAACGTAAGATAAAATATAAATAAGAAAGTAGCAGTTGCTATTTTATTCTTGTACATCAATTTCCACTGGATAACCCTCGTTTTTGGGGTTGTCACCACGAGAATAAGTTTAGTAGACGTCGCAGTTGCGGCGTGGAATGACTTGTAAGTGGTGATAGGCGTGGAAACCTGATGTACAGATAAGGAATAGTTCCACGCTTCTTGTTTTAGTACGTAAAACAAACAATTTAAAACCGAAATATTTTTTTAACAACAAATAAATTAATTTTTTTTAATATTTTTTATGACTAGTAATATTTATTTCGACGGCGACAATGCAGCCGTAAAAAAATTCAGTTGAAAATTGAAAATTGAAAATTGAAAGTTAAGTTACCAGAGCTCAGACCTAAACTCTAATAACTAAACTCTAAAAAAATTCAGTTGAAAATTGAAAGTTAAGTTACCAGAGCTCAGACCTAAACTCTAAACTCTAAACTCTAATAACTAAACTCTAAAAAAATTCAGTTGAAAATTGAAAATTGAAAATTGAAAGTTAAGTTACCAGAGCTCAGACCTAAACTCTAAACTCTAATAACTAAACTCTAAAAAAAACGGGTTCTTTGACATATTGGTTTACACGCTATTTTATTCGATAGCGATTAGTCGGTAGTCGGTAGTCGTTAGTCGATAGCGATTAGTCATTAGTCGTTAGTCGGTAGCATTGCCACTACTTTGTACAGACGTGGCATGCCGCGTCTCTACAGACCAACGACTAAAAAAAACTTCGATTTTTTGCCGAATTTCCAAAAACTATTCGTATCTTTGCGCCGTTGAATTTTTTAATACATAAAGTATGGAAGCATTACGCCCAAAGACCGAATTAGACGGCGAAACATTGAGTAAAGTGCGTTTTATAACGTTCATCATAACGATGTTTGCGCAAGCCTATAAAATGAACAGTCAAAACGCCTATTTATATTTGGAAAAATATGGCGGCTTGGATTATTTGTTCAAACATTGGTGGACGTTGCACACAGAAGACCCCTATTGGTCTTTAAAAGCCTTATACAGTGCGTGTTATAAAAACGGAGGTATGAAATGAAAGTTTATCACGGCAGTTATATGGCGATAGAGAACATTGATTTTTCTTTTTGCCGAAAGAGAAGAGATTTTGGAAGAGGTTTTTATGTCACAAAAATTTTCTCACAGGCAGAATACTGGGCAATAAGAAAAGGCGACGACAACGATACGGAAGGCATAGTAACTGAGTTTGAGTTTGACGAAAGTTTTTTCGAAGAAGAAGATTTTAAAACGCTTCGTTTTGATTGCTATTGCGAAGAATGGCTCGATTTCGTAACGCTCAACAGGATAAACAAAAACGAGCATCAAGCGCATGAGTACGATATAATTGAAGGTCCGGTTGCCGATGATGATATAGCAACAAGAGTATATGAGTACATGAAAGGAAAAGTTTCAAAAGAGCAGTTTTTACGTGAATTGACAGTAAAAAAACCGACGCATCAGATTTGTTTTTGTACTTTGCAATCGTTGCAGGCATTGGAATTGTGTAAAAATAACATGGCCGCCGAAATTATTCACATCGGAAATGAAGTGGTTAAAGCGCTAATGACCGATTTCGGATTTTCTGAACGTGAAGCAACAAAAATGTATTACAAATCGACTACATATACCCGTCTTGCCGATGAATATACAGAGTTATACCTAAAACCATGGTACAAAATATACCAAATGCTTTTGAACGAATTGAAAATGTAGTCATTAGTCATTAGTCATTAGCAATCTACCCCCCGCCCGTCATTGCGGGCTTGACCCGCAATCCCCTAAAAACCAGCCTGTAATCCCCAACCGTATTACACGCTTTTTCTATTTCGTTTATACCGTATAGATGCAATCCTACGGATTGCCGCTGCCATTCGTCGTTTGCATTTCTACCGAGAGATGCAATCCTACGGATTGCCGCGCTTTGAGCGAATACATCTATACCTAAAATCCGTGATAATCAGCACAATCCGTCTAATCCGTGTATCCTTTTTGGCGTCCCGTCTCAAATAATCTGAACTCAACATAATTTCAAAATTCTCAAAATTAACATATTTTCCCCCCCCAACCTGTAAATTCTGCAAAAAATATGTAATTCTTTCAAATCCAACAACATACACAAACCCCACCCCAAATTTCTGAAGAATTGCCACAGTTTTCTGACAAATTGCTACCTTTTTTGTCAAAACTGAAAACTTTTTTTGCCGAAATTCCAAAACTTTCGTATCTTTGCGGTTTGAATTTATATCGAATGAGTACAAAGGACAAGTTGATAGAACGATTTAAAAGACAGCCTAATGACTTCACTTGGCAAGAGTTAGTTAGACTGTTTGGAAAGTATGGTTTTTCGGTGAACAACAAGGGGAAAACCTCCGGTTCTCGTGCTATGTTTGAAAATGGCGAGAAACGTTACTTCGTTCACAAACCGCATCCTGCGAATTGCATCAACAAATGTTCGATGAAACAGATTTTAGAATATCTAGTAAATAACGAATTTATTGTTTGAAACATGGAAAGGTTAGAATATAAAGGTTTTTGGGGAAGCATTGAATACAGTAAGGAGGATAAGTGCCTGTTTGGGCAGGTTTTAGGATTAAGCAAAGAAATTTGCATTACATACCAAGGATTTACTGCCGTAGAACTGTATGATGACTTCAAGGAGGGAATAGAGCATTATTTGGAAAGTTGCATGATAAATGGCAACAATCCGATAAAATCGTATAACGGTATTTTGAATATACTTATTCCCGCTGAAATTCACAACAGAATGGCTACATATACCCAAAATAACGGAACAAGCATAAACGATTTTATCCGAAATTCAATTGAAAAGCAGTTAGAAACAGTGAGTTAGTCGTTAGCAGTTAGCAGTTAGTCATTAGTCGGTAGTCGGTAGCCCCCCGCCCGTCATTGCGGGCTTGACCCGCAATCCCCTAAAAACCAGCCTGTAATCCCCAACCGTATTACACGCTTTTCCTATTTCGTAGATGCAATCCTACGGATTGCCGTTGACAATTCGTCGTTTGCATTTCTACCGAGAGACGCAATCCTACGGATTGCCGCGGTTTGAGCGGATGCATCTATACCTAAAATCCGTGATAATCAGCACAATCCGTCTAATCCGTGTATCTTTTTTGACGATTTGAAATGCGATTTTTTGACGATTTGATATACGAATGCCGCGTCTCTACTACATACCAACGACTAAAAAAAATAAAAAATCTTCGATTTTTTTGCCGAATTTCCAAAAACTATTCGTATCTTTGCACTGTTGAATTTTGAATTTTTAATACATAAAAGAGTATGACATTAGTTAGCAGTAAGGAGTTCGTAGGCAATCAAGAGGGATATTTTGATTTGACGCTCAACGAGGACGTTGTTATCAAACGGAGCAGGAATAGAATTCAGTGTCAGGATTGGTATGGAATTACAGACGCCGAAGACAATGAAGAAGGAATTTATTCCGGCGATGAGTTGGTGGAAAATGCAGTTAACGCTTTAAGGAATTACCATGAAGGTCAAATACTCAAAAACCGCCCAAAGAATAGTCAATAACCTGTTGATTTCTTTGTACACCTTGTCGCCGCAACAATACAAAAGTTGTTGGG
>Ga0099364_10001243_pt1 | contig 42576 bp, 23 predicted proteins | sample TergutTh196P3_FD_73070 | JGI IMG/M metagenome (GOLD analysis project Ga0099364, IMG submission 73070) | Microcerotermes parvus P3 segment gut microbial communities from Pointe-Noire, Republic of the Congo - Th196 P3 | ecosystem: Host-associated > Arthropoda: Insects > Digestive system > Gut ...
TCCACTTCATGCGTGATTGACAGGAATTTCGTTGACTGCTCGCCAAAAAAGTAATAAACTCGCTTCTGTGCGAGGGTGGTGGAACTGGTAGACACGCCAGACTTAGGATCTGGTGCCTCCGGCGTAGGGGTTCGAGTCCCCTCTCTCGCACCAACGGAAAAGAACGACGCAAATTGGAGTTTACATCAGCGTTTATTTCGTCCCAACCTTTTCAAATTTATTCTCAATCTCAAGGAATATTTCGATAAGCTCGGGATCAAATTGTGTTCCGCCGCCATCTTTTATGATTTCGACTGCTTCTTTGTGCGTTTTCCTTTTCCTGTGCGGACGATCGTTGACGAGGGCTTCGTAAACGTCGACAATCGCCATAATTCTTCCCTGCAAAGAGATTTCTTTACCTTTTAACCCCAACGGATATCCTGTTCCATCCCATTTTTCATGATGGCTGCCGGCCAAAGTCTCGGCATGATGCAGCAAGCTGCTGTCATCCACTGCGTCCTTAATTTGTTGAATTATCTTTACTCCAAAATCCGCGTGTTTTTTTACGCCCTCATATTCATCTGCCGTCAATTTTTCGGCCTTGTTCAATATGTTGATATTTACAGCCATTTTCCCTACGTCGTACAACTGTGCCGATATAAGGAAAAGCTCGATATCCCAGGTCGCAATCTCCGTATTGTAGCTCTCGTGTTTCGATAAAGCGTACAGAAATATTTCCAAATACCGCCGCAAGTTCTCCGAATGGTCGTTTCCCATGCCGCTGCGGGAATTAACTATACTTGCCACCATTTTCAAAGTCGTGCGCAGTTTGTTGGAAGATTTCATCTTATCGTAAGCGCCGTCGAAATTAATTTTTTCGTTTGTGGAATTTTTGAATTCCTTTTCATACATTATGAATATTTCGTTAATCAACGGGTCAAAATCAGTTCCAGCTCCGTTTTTGATGATTTCAATCGCTTCCTCATGGGTAAACGCTCTTTTATAAGGACGATCATTTGTAAGCGCGTCGTAAACATCGACAATCGCCATCAATCTCCCCTGTAAGGGAATATCATTTCCTTTGAGGCGGCGCGGATAACCCTCGCCATTCCATTTTTCATGGTGGTTGCCCGCCAATATCTCGGCATGAAGTAAAAACGCGTTTTCTGACGTGCTGTTCTCTATTCTCTTTATTATTTCCTCGCCGTATATAGTATGCTTTTTCATTTCCTCAAATTCCTCGACCGTCAGCTTGTCCGGCTTCATCAGAATGTCATCTTTTATTGATATTTTTCCGACGTCGTGAAGCTGCGAGGACATAATAAAAAGGTTGATGTCCCACGATAAGAGTTCGGCGGTATAAACGCCATGCTCCAAAAGGAAGTTCACCAGCATATTTAAATAACACTGCGTCCTTTCAATGTGTCCGCCCGTCACGTCGTCGCGGCGCTCAACGAGTTCGGACACAGTTTTCAGGATAGCGTTCTGCAATTCAAAAATCTGCTTGGTTTTTTTATCAACCTCGCTTTCCAAATTACGGCTGTAATGCATCAGTTCTTTTTTCTGCGCCTCGAAAAGCAGATGTAATTCTATGCGTTTAACGAGCAGTTCCCGCGAGAAAGGTTTTGTTACGTAGTCAACGGCTCCCAGGTCAAGACCCTTAATCTCGTTTTCCGGGTCGATTTTCGCCGTTAAAAAGATGACCGGGATATCAGCGGTTTTCTTATCGTCTTTAAGTATTTTTATGACTTCAAAGCCGTTCATCTCCGGCATTTCAATGTCCAGGAGTATTAAGTCGGGCTCTAATTTTTCCAGAAGTAAAAAAAGTTTTTTACCTGACGGCGCGGAAATGAAATCGAATTTGTCGACAAGATTATTTTTTGCGACAGTCAGGTTAGTAATGTCGTCGTCAACCATGACTATTAATCCGCCCTTGCTTTCCAAAACCTTCACCTCCGCTTAACTCTTTCAAGCAAAATAAATTATACCCCAATTCTTTATTATTACGTTAACGGTGTTTTCATCTTTCAAAAGACAAACTTACGCTAAAATAAACGAAAGGGAGGGAGACAGCGCGTGAAACATGTGTCGGGTATAGTATTTGACATAAAGCGGTATGTCCTTCACGAAGGGCCCGGAATTAGAATCTCGATCCATCTCAAGGGCTGCCCGCTCTCCTGTTGGTGGTGCCATAACCCGGAAAGCAGGAATTTTGAACCCCAGTTGCTCTTCCGAAAGGACAGGTGCGTCGGTTGTTCGACGTGCGCCGCCGCCTGTCCGAACGACGCGATACTCCCAACGATAGATACCGACTACGATAAATGCAGGGGATCCGGCAAATGCGCCGACGCCTGCCCGGGCGGCGCGCGCGAAATCTGCGGCAGAAGGGCGACGACGGACGAAATAATGGAGGCTGTAACGCGCGAGCGGATTTTCTTCGACCAGTCGGGCGGGGGAGTGACTATCTCCGGCGGCGAACCTCTGTCTCAGTTCGACTTCACGATGGCCTTGCTGGAGGAATGTAAAAAGCGCGAAATAAGCACGGCGATAGATACCTGCGGATTCGCCGACTCACAGAACCTGCTCGGCGCGGCCCCGATGACCGACATCTTTCTTTACGATATTAAGCACATGGACCCCGACAAACACAGGGAATACACGGGAGTTGACAATGAGGTCATCAAGTCCAATCTCGTCAGGCTCGGCGAGAGCGGGGCGAGGATAATCGCCCGAGTGCCCTTCATACCGGGCGTCAATACAGATGAGAATAACATACGGGCGACCGGGGAATTTCTGGCGGGCGTCAGGGGCGTTGAACTCGTCAGCCTGCTGCCCTACCATACCGCGGCTGAGGATAAACACGGAAGATGGGGCTTGGAATTCAATCTGAGCGGCGTTCATACCCCTACCGAGAATATGCTCCGCTCGTCCGCCGCAATCATCGAAAGTTTCGGCATACCCGCCGCTATTGGCGGTTAGCGAGGAGGAATGAAGAAATGAATGAACGCATAGCGCGTTTACGCAAGGAAAGTTTCGAGACAAAACCCGGTTTTTCCGCCGAGAGGGCGGCGCTTGAGACTGAATTTTACCGCGAGAACGACGGAAAATACGCGACTCCCGTCATGAGAGGGCTGAACTTCAGGCACATCTGCGAGAAAAAAACTATTTACATAGGACCGGACGAATTGATAGTTGGAGAACGCGGGCCGGGGCCGAAGGCCGTCTCGTCATTCCCGGAGCTGACCTGCCATTCTGTGGAAGATCTTGAGATATTAAATTCCCGGGAAATGCAAAGTTACGCGGTCGACCCCAAGGATATAGAGACCTACCGCGACCTCGTAATCCCCTATTGGAGAGGAAGGAGCATGAGGGACAAAGCCTTCGCGCGTATGCCGCAAAAGTGGCTCGACCTCTATAACGCGGGCTTGTTTACGGAGTTCGGGGAGCAGCGCGCCCTGGGACACACGGCGCTTGACGGATTGATCTACGAAAAAGGGATGCTTGACCTCAAGCGGGACATAGCGGAGGCAAGGAGCAAACTCGACTTTCTGAACGACCCGGAGGCGACAGCGAAGGACGACCAGCTTCAGGGCATGGATCACTCCTGCGACGCGGTGATAATCTTCGCGGAGCGTCACGCGGAACTTGCGGAGCGCATGGCGTCCGGGACCTCCGATCCGGCGCGTAAAAAAGAACTGCTCAAAATAGCCGGAGTATGCCGCCGCGTGCCCGCTAACGCGCCGCGCGATTTCTGGGAGGCAATTCAGATGTACTGGTTTGTTCATCTCGGGACGATCACCGAACTGAACGGCTGGGACGCCATGAGCCCCGGACACCTCGACCAGCATCTCGCTCCTTTTTACGAAAAGGGGCTTGCCGACGGGACGCTCTCGCGCGATGGCGCGAAGGAGCTTCTCTCATGTTTCTGGATCAAAGTGAACAATACGCCCGCGCCGCCCAAGGTCGGAGTGACCGCGGCGGAGAGCGGCACCTACAACGACTTCACAAATATCAACCTCGCCGGGCTGAAGCGCGACGGCTCTGACGGGTCGAACGAGGTGACGTATATAGTATTGGAGATCATTGACGAACTCCGGCTGCTTCAGCCCCAGTGCAACATACAGGTCAGCGCGCGCACGCCGGACAGCGTTTTGAAAGCCGCCGGGCGCGTTATACGGCACGGTATGGGGTATCCATCCGTCTTTAACGCCGACGTCGTAATACAGGAGCAGATGAGGGTCGGGAAGACCATCGAGGATGCGCGCGAGGGAGGGACGAGCGGCTGCATAGAGACGGGCTGCGCCGGAAAGGAAGCCTACCTTCTCCACGGTTATCTGAATACGCCAAAAATACTCGAACTCACTCTCAACAACGGAGCCGACCCGATGACCGGAAAGCGGATTGGAATACAGACAGGCGCGCCAGATTGCTTCAAGACCTTCGACGACCTCTACGTGGCCTTCGAGAAACAGTTGGAATACGTCGTGAACACCAAGATTGAGGTGGATAATTATCTCAGGGCGCGATACGCCGAATTCTTTCCGGCGACGTTCCTGTCCTGCGTCATAAGGGACTGCATTAGCAACGGGCGTGATTATTACAACGGAGGCCCGAGGTACAACACCGACTACATCCAATGCACGGGGATCGGGACCATTACAGACAGCCTGTCGGCGATCAAGCGCCACGTATTCGAGGACGCGAAATTTTCCCTCGCCCATCTGGTGGAAGCCTGCAATAAAAACTGGGAGGGCGCGGAGGCGGCGCGTCTTACGATTTGGAACAAGACGCCCTTCTACGGCAATGACGACGACTGCGCGGACGACATAATGCGCCGCGTTTACGAGAGCCTGTTCAATACTATCGACGACAAACCGAGCATACTGGGGCCGACCTACCGCATCAACATGCTCTCCACGACGTGCCACAACTATTTCGGCAAGATGACCGCCGCCACTCCGAACGGACGCTTCAAAGGCGCGCCAATCTCAGACGGCACGTCCCCTAGCCACGGAGCGGACCGCAACGGGCCGACAGCCGTGGTAAAATCCCTCGGCAAGATGGATCAGGTGAAGTCCGGCGGCACTCTACTTAACCAGCGTTTCCTGCCAAGCGTGCTTGACGGCAATAAGGGGCTGGAGGGCCTGGTTAATCTGATACGCGCTTACTTCAAACTCGGAGGGCATCACATACAGTTCAATGTAGTGGACGAGGCGACGCTGCGCGAGGCGCAGAAAAATCCGCAGGAACACAGAGGGCTGCTAGTCCGCGTCGCCGGTTACAGCGACTACTTCATAGACCTGGACGACTATCATCAGGAGGAGATCATAGCGCGCACTGCGCAGGAAGCGTTTTAAGTTGCGGCAAAATAACTCATTTGATACCATATACAGCACCGAACGTTGCGGGGGGATAATGTTGGATTCTGCGAGGTATGATTTCGACACCAGGATAGACAGGCGGGGCACGTCCTGCGAAAAATGGGACGATATGGGACATTTGTTCGGCAGGGACGACCTGCTGGCCCTCTGGGTTGCCGACATGGATTTCAAGTCGGCCCCCGAGATAATCGACGCGCTGAAACAAGAGGCCGAATTCGGAGTATTTGGATACCCTACCGAGCAAATTTACGGATACCAAACTGCCGTCGCGGATTGGGAGCGCCGCCGTCACGGATGGGACGTAAAACCGGAACAGGTCGGTTTCATGCCGGGGGTCGTCACGGGAATCGCCGTGGCGCTGAATGAATTGACGAAACCGGGAGATGGGGTCGTCGTGCAGACTCCCGCTTACCCTCCTTTTTTCAGGGTGATCCGTCAAAACGGAAGGATGGTTGCGGAAAACCCGCTGCGCGAGACGGAGAACGGCTACGAGATGGACCTGGACCACCTCTTTGGAACGTCAGGCGGAGTAAGCGCGATAATACTGTGCAGCCCGCATAACCCGGTGTCGCGCGTGTGGAGGCGGGAGGAACTCGCCGCCCTGGGGCGCTTGTGCCTCGAACGGGGGATAGCCGTGATAAGCGACGAAATACATCAGGATCTTGTCTACAGCGACGCGAAACATACGCCTATGTCGGCTGCCTGTCCGGAGCTCGACCCTTTGCTCGTCACTCTCGTCTCTCCCAGCAAAACCTTCAATATTGCCGGGCTGCGCGCGTCCGCATGGATAGCGCGGGACAAAAATATATACGACAGAATGAATCGCGCCTTCGAGCGCCTGCACTTATCGGGACTTAACATGTTTGGGCTGCGCGCTCTCGAAGCCGCCTACACCAAAGGAGAGCCGTGGCTTGACGCAGTAATGGGATACCTTGAGGATAACCGGGCGCTGGTGGAAAATTTCCTGCGCGAACGTATGCCGAGGGTAAAACTGAAACATCCGGAGGGCACATATGTCTTCTGGCTCGATTTCAGGGACTACGGACTCCGCAGCGTCGAATTGATGGAGATTCTGGTTGACAGGGCCCGCGTCGCTCTGAATGACGGGTCGAAATTCGGCTTGGCCGGCGAGGGATTCGCGAGGCTGAACATAGGATGCCCGAGGTCTCAGCTTAAAGAGGGCCTTGACAGAATCGCGGAAGCTTTCGCGGGCATTTGAGGAGGACAGACAATATCATGATAAGGGACACAGCCGCCCCGCTGAAATTCTGCAAATTTGCCTTCGAGGGAAAAGTTTACAGCGGGACGCTCCACGGCAAAATGGTAGATCTGGTCGAGGGCGATTTTCTGGGCGAATTTTCCACACTCAGGATGAGTTACCCGCTGGACCGTGTCAAGCTGATACCGCCGGTCATGCCCAATAAAATATGGTGCGTGGGGCAAAACTACGCGGGGCACGTGCGCGAGATGAAAAACGAGCTGCCAAAAGAACCGATGATCTTCATGAAGCCCACTTCTTCCATCGTCGGATACGGCGACCCGGTCAGGATTCCCGAATGGGCGGGACGCGTCGATTACGAGGGGGAACTGGCAGTGGTAATCGGGCGGAGATGCCGCAAGGTCTCGGAATCGGACGCCCTGTCATATGTCGCCGGGTACTCGTGCTTCAACGACGTCACGGCAAGGGAACTCCAAAAAAGCGACGGACAGTGGACAAGGGCCAAAGGATTTGACACGTTCGCCCCGTTCGGCCCGGTTATACTGCTCACCCAGCAAATACCCGCGGCCGCGTCGATAATTACGAGACATAACGGCCGCGTCGTGCAGCAGGATAAATTAAACGGCATGGTATTCTCCGTAAGCCAAATAATTTCGTACATCAGCAGGTTCGCCACACTGGAACCCGGCGACGTCATCGCGACAGGCACACCCGAGGGTGTCGGCCGCGTAACGCCGGGCGACAGGGTTGAAGTGGAGATAGAGGGCATCGGCACGCTGATGAACCCGTTCGTTTCGGATCACGATTGATCAGGATCTACAGCTATGTCAAACTGTCGTCGCTAAGGGCGGCGATAAGGGAACTGCCCGACGAGGACGCGGCAAAACCGGTTTATGTGCTGCCCTCCAGGTCGAGTGAGGATTTATTGCTGGACATGCTTCGCAGGTCCGGCAATTATTTTGCCTCAAGACCGGAGGTGCTGGGCTGGCAGGATATTTACAACAAGCTCGTTCCCAAGGCCGAGCGGCGCAGATGCGTCGACCCTCCCGACCACTATCTCGTCCTCCAATACGTCAGGGATCTCGTTTCCGATGAGATTGTAAAATCCGGCCTGCCCCTTCCGCCCGGCGTATTAAGACGCGGTTTTCTCGCCTCGTTGAGCGAGGCCGTGAACGAATTGCTGCTGGAGGACGTGGACCCCGGCATGATTCGTGATCACTATCTCCTGTATAAAATGTACGGGGGATACCTCTCATACCTCGCCGAACACAAACTCGCGGACAACTCCGAGCTGCCTTCGCTCGCGCTCCGCGCTCTGAGGGACGCCGCTCCGAAGGCATTTGAGGGCAGAATCATGCGCTGGATCGGATTCATGTCCTTCACCGGGGCTCAATTGAAATTGATAAGGGCGCTCTCCGAACGGGGCGCGGATATGGAATTTTTCGTGCCGGACTCCGGAGGCGTAAATTCCCGTGACGCGTCAGTCCAGCTTGGCGTCCCCGCCCGCAGCGTCGAGAGGGGCAAATGCGTAACGCGCCGCGTCGTATCGTCCGACATGTACTCGCAATGTGAATTTATAGCGGATTTCATCGCGCGTCATTATTCCGGCAAGGAGGAAACTCTTGACTGCGGGATATTAACCGACCCCTCCATGACATTGGCATTGACCGCCGCCCTCTCGCGCAAGGGGATACCGTGGCAATCGCGCTCCGAGGTCACAGTCGATCAAACCGTAATTATTGACAAAGCCCGCGAGATTTGGGAGACGCACAAGGCGGGCTGGCCTCCGGCGCAGACGGCAAATTTACTGAGAGGCCCCGCCATAGGCATTGAGCCGGACGCCGAACGATTTGCCTCCATTATGCCGGAAGGCCCAGCCATGTGGCGCGAGTTTTTTTCCGGGGACGGGACTGCTTTGGAGGCTCTGTCCCGCGCGGAATCATTCTGCGCGCTATTGGAGCGGGAGGGCGGGAGCACGGCGGAGGAACTGCTTCGCGGTCTATATGCTCTCTCCGGCGGCGGGCTGGAGGCACAATTTGCGATGGAGGCCAAAGGCGACCCCGAAATGGACCCGGCGATACGTGAGATTGTGTCTTCCCGGCTTGAAATAGAGAACAAGCTCGCAATGATGGAGGACGTAACGCCATCGCTGGGAGAAGCCTCCTCAGTACGTTTTGAGGGCGACGACGCGCTTGAATTTTTAATCTCGTGGAGCAGGGAGGCTGCCACTGTTCTGCCGCCAAGATACAAGGGTGTGGCGTCGGTATACGAATCTCCCCCGCCTGTGCTTGCCGCCCACGACGTATGGATAATGACGGGCGTCGACGCGTCGCGCTATCCCGGCGTCTCGTCGGATCATGCGCTTCTGAACGAGCATGTGCGGGAGGGTGTAAACGCGTCCCCCCTCGACTTCGCGCACCTGCCGACAATGCGAGAAAAGAGAAATCAGAAGGAGGCGATGTTCCGAAGGTTGCTCACGATTGGCGAAAACCTCACTGTCACTGTGCGCTCCGCCTTCGACGCGGCGGGAAATCAGATCGCCGAATCCCCTTTCATGAGGCGGGAGAATTTCGAGGGCTCGCGCTGGTTCGTGGAGGAGGAGACCGCCGGTGATGTTTCGGAAATAACTCTCCCCCGCCTACAAAGAAAATTTCCGAGGTTCGCGCTATCAGGCGGCATATCGCAGAATGACGGAAAACTCCGTGTCGCGCTCAGCCAAACAGACCGAATTCTCGATTGCCCGTTCGCATACTGGTGCGACAGGGCCGCGCGCTTCAAATCTCCGCCGGACGCAGGAGAGATACTGGACAAACTGAGCCTGGGCAATGTGATGCACGAAGTATGGAGGCGAGTGGCCGACGCCGTCGCCGAGCGCGGAACGACGCACTCATCCGCTTTACGATCGGAGTGGGGTTCGATTATTCACTCGCTTTCATCCAAATACCCTCTGCTCGCCGACGCGAGGACAAGTTTCACGCTCTCCGGGCTCAAAAGGAAGATGAACGCGGTTGCGGACATTATCGACGAAATGTGGGGGCGGGCCGCCGAAAACGGCATGAGAATATCCCGGACTCACACCGAGTACGAACTGCCGGAGATTGAAATCGGGGACGTGATATTCTCCGGGCGGGCAGATCGCGCGGACTTCTGGACCTGGCCGGGAGGCGAGGGAATCGTCCTGATGGACTACAAGCTCGGTAAAAACAGAAATTACGGTAAAAGCGCGCAGCTTGCGGCTTACGGCGCCGCGCTCAGAAAAGCCGGAGCGCCGGTCGCCGGATTCTGCTACCTCTGCCACGGAGATGCCGCAAAAATCGGCTCGTGGTCGCCGGAGGTGAAGGAAGTATTCGGGAGGGAAACGCGGGGCGTTACGTGCGGGGAACAGCTCGACGCCGCGCTCGAACGCATGGCCGAAGCGGCGCGCCTCGTCGCGGGCGGACGGTTCGAGGCGAATTATGACTCACCGTCATGCCGTTTCTGCGGATACACGACAATCTGCCGGAGGGGCGAGCGGCGGGGCGATTATGACGCGCCAGGAGACGCCGACGACGCCGATGGATAATCTCCCGCAAGCAGTTCTCGAATCGAAAGCTCCGGATTACTCTCAGCTTGAGCGCCTAATTTCCGGCGCGAGAGAGGAACAGCGGCGGGCAATCCGTTCGCTTGAACCTGTTACGGTGGTGAGCGCCGGGGCAGGAACGGGCAAGACGCAGACGCTGGCAAACCGTTTCGCGTGGCTGCTGGCGAGCGACCCGGAATGTAAGGTCGATCAGATTTTGACGCTTACCTTCACTAACGCCGCCGCGAGTGAAATGAGGGAGCGCATAGGCAAAACCCTGAGGGATTGGCACAACGCCGGCCTCCCCCATCTAAGGGACGCGATTGACAGGCTGGACGAGGCATACGTCTCCACGATACACGCCTTCGCGCTCCGCGTGATACGCGAGTCCGGCATGTCGCTCGACGTCGACCCGGCCTCGCGTATCGTGGACACTCCAACGGAGCGCGAGTTCTGGAACGGCCTCAAGTGGCGCGTGGACACCGGGACACTCGAACGCGCCACCGCCGGGATGCCCGGCGAATGGCGAGAACTGTGCGCCCGGATGACGGACGATCCCGCTTACGAGGAATTTCTGGATCACTTCAAGCCGGGAGCCCTCGTTAAACTCGGCGAGGAAGCCTGCGACATGTACGGCAGCATGAATCTCAGCCCTCGCGACCTGCGGCACTGGGGAAGCGAACGAGAGCCCGAGGCCCGCCGGAGAGTGGAAAACATCCTCGCGCCTAGGTGGAGCGAGGCGTGGGAACTTTGGCACGGAGAGGTATTCCCGGCGATAGAATCGGAACTGCGCTCTCCCGGCAATAATTTCACAAATACCATGAGGCAATTCGCTCTGAGATGGCGGGCGTGCGAGAGGACGCCGGAGGCGGAGCGCGAATTTTTCATATCGCTGACAGAGGATACTCTGGGCAAATTGCCGGGGCGAAGTTCACTGAAGGACACAATATCCTCGATAACCGGCAATATCAAGGATTGGAGGGACGGGCGCAAACGTGACGCTTATCTCTCCTCAACCCTGTCGCCCGACAAACTGAACAATGAGGTCGAGAAGCGGACCGGAGACATGCTGAACGGATTCGCCGCGCTGTTCTGGGAACGCTGGAACGAAGCACGCGCCGAACGGGGGGTACTGTCGTTCTCCGACTTCGCGCGATTCGCGGCCCCCGCGCTCGACGCCGACAAATCCTACGCCGCGCGCTTTCGTCACATTATGATAGACGAATTTCAGGACACCGACGAGCTTCAGGACAGCATAATACGCGCGATCTCCGACGCGTGGCCGGACTCCGGGGCGGGGCGCACCGTATTCATCGTGGGCGATATAAAGCAGTCGATCTACAGGTTCAGGTACGCGAACCCAAGGCTCTTCGCCGGATATATGAACACCGCCGGCCGCGTGGAAATGTCTTGCAGTTACCGCATGAGCGGCGCTCTGATGGAACGCGTCAACATGGTATTCTCCCACATCTGGGAGAAGGGGGTGTTGGGCGAAGGGGCGTTCAAAGTGGATTACGAACCGCTGCTGCCGCCGAAGGACGCGCTTTGGTGGAACGAGCGCAACGGCGGACGGGCCGCGCGTGATCCTATGGAGATACTGCTTTACGATCCGGAGGCGCTGAATACCTCATCCGCCGAAGATGAAAGCGCGCCGGAAAGAGAGAAAATCGCCGCGCAGAGGAAGAAACTCGCGTCCGGCCTCGCGTCGAAACTACGCGCCATGATTGAGAATGGGGTTGAAGTATGGGACAAGAACGCCACCTCGTTCAGACCGCTTGAATGGAGGGACGTCACTATTCTCGTGAGGACCCGCACCTCCTACCCGGAAATCGAGGAAGCCTTTGAGGAAGCGGGAGTGCCGTTCATATTCGACAGCAGCAGGAAATATTTAAACCGCGGCGAGGTGCGGGATCTGATAGCCTTTATCAGCGCGATGGATCGCCCGGACGACGAACAGTCGCTCGCCGGATGGATAGAATCCCCCTTCTCCGGGATGCCGGGCGTGGGGGCCGAACTTGCGGCAAGGGCGCGCGTGAACGGTACGTCGATGAGAGCCGAGTTCAAGGCGGCTTATCCCGCCCCCGCGTCACGCCTCGAACAACTTCGCAGGATCGCCCGCCTCCGGAGTCCAAAGCAGGCATTGAGCGCGCTTTTGGAGGACGACTTCTGGCTCACCGCCTATCCCGAGCAGGCGAGAAACAGAGTGAGAGCGAACGTAAGAAGGGGCGTAGAGATGCTTGCCGAGTACGAAAAATCCCGCGGGCGAAATCCGGCGTCGTGCGCGGATTACCTCAGACGCGAACTTCGCTCCGGCGAGGCTGTGGAGGAACCGGGACGCGCGTGGGGAGACGAGGACGCGATCCGGGTGATGACCGTTCACTCGTCGAAAGGATTGGAGTTCCCGGTCGTTGTGCTGATGTTTTTGGAATCCTCGGGAACCGGCCGCGCCAAGGGCGGCGTAATCGCGTCACGCTCGTTTGGAGCCATTCCCGCCAGGTTGCCTTGCGGTTCCCCGTCGGCCCGCCACGCATGGCACAACGCTATAGAAGAAATGGAGGAGGCGGAGGAAAGCGCGCGTATGCTCTACGTGGCCATGACAAGAGCGCAGGATAGATTGATATGCTGCGGCCTCCCCCGCAAGGCTAAGGGAGATAATTGGCTGTCCTTATTAATGGAGGCGAACGGAAAAAACGGCTCGCCCATTCCCGTGGAATACGCCGACGGCGTCTGCGTCCCGCAGGCGCGTGAAATACGCTTGCCCGACGCGGAGGAAACTCCAGTTCCTGCGCGAACTGTCTGGACGCCCCGGACGGCCATGCTGTCCGCAACGGCCTACGCTCTGCTGTCATGGTGTCCCGTCGCCTACAGGATACGATACCGCCAGGGGCGTGAGCTGAAATGGGAGCGGCACGGAGCATCCGGCGGAGGCGCGGAATTGGGAAATCTCACACATTGGATACTGTCGAAGTGGGACTTCGACCCGGAGTCCCTCATATCGATCCTGCCGGACGAAATATCACCGGATATGGCTCAGAGCGAACTCGCCGATATTCCGCCCAAAATGAGGCACGTATGGCGCAGAAGATCCGACAGAGCGATGTGCCGCCGTTGGCTGGAAGATTTTACGTCCCACGAGGAATGCGGCGAACTGCGACGCGCCGCTTCCCTCGGCACGCTGCGGCGTGAAGTCGCGTTTTCCGTGGAAAGCGGAGGCGTAAACCTGGTGGGCGGGATCGACGTATTCTGGGAGGACGCGCGCGGTTGCCACGTTCGGGACTGGAAGATCACGCCGGAGGCGGAAGCGCCTCATGAGATGTACGCCGCGCAGATAGAATTTTACGCCGCGGCGTGCCGTGTTTCTCATCCCGGTTTAGAAGTTGACGCGGGGCTAATATATCTTAGGGATACGGAAGGCAAAATCGACATACGCGAAATAAAAAACTGGGACGAGATTACGAACTCCATCACGCGAGCCGCGGAAGAAGCGGCATCCGGTTCCGCGCGGCGCCGGGGGAACTGCGCCGCGTGTCCGTTCAATTCATGCTGCCCGGAGCGGCCCTCGTAAGCTAACCCCGTCTCTTTAAATATTTTCGCAGCTTCTCCAACACTATGTCTATATCAAGCGGTTTGCCCAGGTGATCGTCCATGCCTGCCGCAAGACACGCCTCAATGTCGTCCTTAAAGACATTCGCGGTTAAAGCTATGATCGGCAATTTTTCGCGCTTATGCATGGGCAGGGCGCGTATGTGTCGTGTCGCTTCAAGCCCGTCCATTTGAGGCATTTGTAAATCCATGAATACTATGTCGTATTTTTCGGGATTCATCGCTATCATGTTCAGCGCTTCTTTGCCATGTTCGGCACAGTCGATCATAAGGCCCGTACCCTCCAGGAGCGCTATAAGTATTTCGCGGTTAATTTCAATGTCTTCGGCAAGCAATAGCCTCTTACCATCAAACGCGCCATCGTTAACCGCTTGTTTCTCCTGGACAATGTCCGTCCCTAAACACTCATTTATACAATCAACGATCATTGACGAAAAAAGCGGTTTCAACAGACATTTATCCACGCCCGCGCTGCGCGCATCATCCTTGACCTGCTCCCAATCCATCGCCGTAATCAATGTCACCACGGACGGTTTGCTTCCCGCCCGCGACTTGATTTTTTCGGTTAATTCGATTCCGTTCATGCCCGGCATATTCCAGTCAATAAAATATATATCATACGCGCCGTGTTCTTCAATGAGACGGCAAGCTTCAAAACCGTCGGCCGCCAAATCGCATTTTATGCTAAGGGGGTTAAATATTTCCTGGAATTGATCGCGTGTTTCGCTTACGTCATCGACGACTAAAATCCTGACGTTTTCCCAATTAACCCCGGGAGCCAGCAGCGAGCGGAAATCTTTATTGCCGCGAATCATTTTTGCCGTGAAAATAAACTTGGCTCCTTTGCCAAATTCCGATTCAACCCTAATCCTGCCGCCCATAAGCTCAATGATGCGCTGAGAAATGACGAGTCCCAAACCGGTGCCCCCATATTCGCGGCTCGTTCCGCTTTCCGCCTGCTCGAACGCTTTGAACAGCTTCGCGTGGTGTTCGGGAGCTATGCCTATTCCGCTGTCAATCACTTCGATGAGCAATTCAATATTATCGTCAGTCTCCCCAATTAAAGACAGATTAAGGTTGATATCGCCCCCTTCCGGAGTGAATTTAACAGCGTTCGACAACAGGTTTGTCATTACCTGCGCCAGACGCTGGTCGTCCCCTATAACAAAGCGCGGTATTTTACGGTCAATATTCACGGTAAGCTTTTGCTGTTTTTCGTCCACGCGGAAATTTACGACAGTTATCACTTTTTGCAGCATTCTTTCAAAATTAAACTCAATAGGCGCCAGTTCCAATTTATTCGCCTCAATCTTTGCCATGTCGAGCACATCGTTTATTATGCCGAGCAGGTGAGATGACGCGTCCGCTATCTTATTAAGAGCATAATTTTTTTGCTCTATATCCTCCGCTTTTTTTCCTATAGCCGTCATGCCGATGATCGCGCTCATCGGCGTGCGGATTTCGTGGCTCATATTGGACAGAAAATCACCCTTAGCTTTACTCGCTTCCTCCGCTCTGTCTTTAGCGTCTATGATGTCGGTAATATCATTCCAATTAATAACCACGCCGTTCACGTTTTTATCAATCATCGGCGTGTTTGTAACACGATAAACCCGCTGCTCGCCGCTGCCATCGACATCCACGAAGACGTCATGGCGTGAGGTTTTGTCCTGCCCCACCGCGAGCGCAAGCATTTCCGCCAGCATACCGAACAATTCGCTGTCAGCGAACGCGCCATATACGTCGAGGATGTTCTTATTCTCGATAGTTTCAAAATCTTTCTCTCCGACCTTACACAGAAAGGAATCCGAGCAGTACGCCACATTTAAATGATCGTCAACAAGGATAAGAAAATCTACGCTGTTTTTCATTAAATGCATTAAAAACATCTGGTGTTTTTCATTTTCACTTGCGAGCGTACGGAACATACTCATTTTAACGCCGAAATTATTTTCAAGAACGGCAATCGTGCGATCACGCTGAATCAACTCGCGGTTTGCGGCGCGCAGTTTCAGCGCAAGTTCGCGATTTTCCTCTTTCAGAGCGATTGTTTCCGGCGCGGGTTCCGTATCGTTTGTGGTTCTTTCCATTTAGCAGTCATCCACCTTCTCAATTAAATGAACACGCTATGAGCGTATAGTTATGCAAGGCGTTCACTAGTTTTCCCGTATTATCCAGAACAGGGCATATCTCACCTCCTGAATACGCCACAGAATAATTAAACGGGTCATCCTGGCCAAATTGGTATCCTTCCGCACACTCGGCTATTTTCTGCGCTTCGGCAAAAAACTTCGCTCCCAGGGACCATGCCCGCGCCGCGCAGCTGTACGCTATGACGTCGGTTTTTTTTGTTTCAAACAGGTCTTTTATCAGATTTTCCGCGCTTGAGAGCGTTTTATCGCCATCCACGAAGGCAAATTTTATGTAAGTGCCGACTTCCATTTTACCTGTGGAAATAATAAACTCAGTGCCCTCGACTACTCCGAGGAAAGCGCGAACGACCTTAGTGCCGTTCGGATATGTCAATATAGCCGGGATCGCCCATATACCCGAACCGACGACAGCGTTGTCCGACGTTATCACCCCTTGTTCTCTTAAATAATTCAAAGCGGTTACATCGTTTATCTTTTTCAGAACGAGACCGTCCGACTCGGTAATTTCGGCGACGCCGCCAAAACTTTCATCAAAGGCGAACGCCGTGGTAACGTGAAACGTCGGTTCCACATCGCCGTAAAAAGCGATGAACGCAAACGCGGATGATATTTTGTCGCCGCCGACCACAACGTTTGAACCTTTTTTATCTTCCGTATTGAACGATATTGTCCCGAACATCGGAAACGGATCAGGCAGCGCGTTCACAAATGAAACCAGTTCATCACCGCCAAAGTGCTGTAATGGCGGTATAAACGGCATAACCATTTTCGGTTTTTCCTCCGCGCACAATTCCTCGCACAACTGTGATATTTCATCAAAAATCAGCTCGCGCGATTTTTTATCCACTTCTTCGAGAATACGTATGGAAAAATCAGCTCCGTCGCTTGTAATCATGGTTACGCACAAAGCAATGTCTCCGTACTCCCCTCCAGCGGCCGAATACGACGACACGCATCCGGCCACTTCAAAGGGCAAAGCGTCAATAATAGCCTGGCAAACGCCCGTTTCGGCAAATTCGTAGTAAAAATGAATAATCCCGATGGTATTTTCGAGAGCGTTCACCGAAGGGTTAAGCTGTTCGCATATCTCGCGCACAGCCGCCTCCGCATTGTCTATTTCCTTTGTGAATCCAGTATAAAACTTGATCATTTATATTTCCTCCAAAATATACCCATAGGTATTGCCGGATATAGCCGTCAATTGGAAACCGTCACATATACCAGGGTTTGATTCAGGAGTTGGTACGCAATCTCGCCAAAAGTGACAGGTCCGATAAATCTGCCGATTTTTTTACCCTCAAGCTCCCCGAACAGAAAATTCAAGACGCAGTTGCAGGAAAATACGGCGTTCTCGCTGTTGATGCCGGCGATATTGCTGTGGAACGCAGCCGCGTAATCCGGTATTTTTTTTGCCATCCTGTATTTGATGCCGCTGAACACCGGCGCGTAGAAACTGACGACCCCGTTCTCAATGGACTTAATCGATATATTGACGCCGTTGCCGGAGTAATCCCCGACGAGCGGAAGCTTTACGTCTATCCCGTTTTGCTCTATGTAATCGGCCAAGACCGTCTCCTCGCCGCCCACAAGACAATTTACCGCTGAAAAGCCTTCTTCGGTAAACTCAATGACGGGAGAATTATCATCCGGTGAGAATATATTGATAATATTGATCTTGGCAATTTTGCCATCCGGCACTTTCAAATGCAGCGCGACCGCCTTATCCGTATATGCCGCCCGCGTCATGCCGTCGACTACGATCGGCGTCTGTCCGGGAACATTGAGGTTTACGCCCGAGATCCATCCGACGATATTCCGCATAAAGATATTCTCGTAACCCGCCGCGTTTTCGGCGTACAAGATATGCACTTCGCTGTCAAAGGGCATTATCACAATGGAAAAACCGTTGTCAAAAGCGTCGTTGCCCACATTTGCGATTTCAGCCGCGCCGTAGGATTGTATGGAAAAATTATCGTAAGGAAACTCTGTTACGAACAGCAGCTCTCCTGAAACTTTGCCGCCGTCTTCGGCCATAAAATACTCGGTGGAACCGCCAATCCAATTACCCTCGGGCAATTTCCGGAGCAGGGCTTCCGTCCCCGCGATATGGAGCAGCTTTCCGTTGTTGATCAGGTTGGACGTTTCATCAAAAGTCAAAACATGACTTATTCCTTCTGTTTTTAATGACTTCGAGATAGCTTCGTAGTCATTGCCCATAATAATTTTGAATTTGTCAAAAAAAGCATTGATTTCATCAGCGCACTTTTCCAAATTTGCCGGCGAAGAATCCTGGCTATAAAGTTTCCGTAAGCGCGCGAGCAACATGGAGAAACCCAGCTGCGAAAACATCTGTTCTCCATTCAACAGTTTCTCGGTTTCATAAGCTGATACTTTCATGACATACCTTCTCTCCTTTTTATTGTTTGTCCCAAAACAAAAAACTGACGAAAGAGGCTACTCATCATGATCTTAGCCTACTAAAACGATCTTGTCCAATCTTTGCCGAAAAAACCCAAGGCAAACACGAATTAAGAATAGAAAAATCCCCTGTAAGCTTCAATGGCGTACAGGGGATAACTTTTTTCAATTTTTCTCGCGGAGGAAATATTCGCCGCAGGCAGGTCAGTTCATGCAATTTTTGTACCGTTTGCCAATAGTTCCCGTCAATCCTGTCTTGCGTTAAACTCGCCGAGCGTTTGCGTACTCAGCGCAAGCGGTTTCGAGTTTCTTGAAATCGCAGCAATTTTTCCCCGCATAAAAATTTATTATGTTTGGTTTCAGCGGAATAACCCACTCGCGGTACTTTTGAATCAAAACGAAGCAGATATGTTATGTAATCCGCGCTCACTTCATAAAAATATAATTGTTTGTCCATAATTCCTCCAACGTATGAAAAGAGGAGCGGTTATTTGACCGCCCCTCGCATTACAAGTCGCGCTTACGGTGGCGAAACACCGGTATTAGTTGTTCTGCGCCTCTTGTTACGCTTATTATCATATGTGTCCGTTGCTTCGAAATTACATTGACGCTTTGACCTGCGTCACGTAATCGTAAATTGCCTTGAAATCGGGGTTATTGGAGCAAAGTTCATCAATAGCGGGGCGGCAGGCCTCTATTGCCTCCGCGTGGTCGATTGTCCTGATTTCCAGCCCAATCTCATTTTCCAGAAAATCGTAGGCTTTCGGCACGCTGACGGCGTAAGTATCGTAACAGGCCTGTAGCGCGACCTTAGCCGCTTCCATCACCATCGCCTGTTCTTCGTCGTCGAGGCTGCCCCAGGCTTTCCGGCTCATAATCAGCATTGGAGACGCGGTAGCGTGGCCGGATTTGACAACCAATTTGCAGACTTCATAAGTACGCGACGTGACCACGCCCATGACGCCGTCGTCAAAACCGTCGACGACGCCGATATTCATCGCCTGATAAACTTCACCGTAAGCCAGCGGCATGGGGACAAAACCCATCGCCCTGAACGTCGTCATATGAATTTCCGCCTGCATGGAACGCAGTTTGATGGAGGGAGCGTCCGCAAGCGAATTGAGGGGCTTGTTCAGAAAAAAATCACGGCCGGGAGTGAAAAGAAAGCCTAACATACGAACACCGGTAACTTTCTCCGCTTCATCCAGATAGCCGCGGGCAAATTCCGATTCAACCACGGCAAAGTGCAGCTCCGTATCAACCACTCCGTCTTCATTCACCCACAGGTAAGGCAGGTCAAAACCGTCCAGCAAGTTGGTATACCCCGACAGAACCGGCGAATTGAAAACGGCGGCGTCGATGAGGCCCATCTGAATCGCCTCAAATACCGACCGTTCGTCGCCCAACTGGCCGCCGGGATACAGCTCAAACTCCAGCGCGCCGGCCAATTTCTCCTTAAAGTACGCGTTCATATGCAGGATGGCCTGCGTATATCCGTGCGCCTCATCGTATGTGCTTGGCATGCTGGTTCTGAATTTCCTGGCGGCGCCTGATTGGGAAGGCGCGGCAGCAGCCGGGTTGACGGCGAATAAACCGATTAGAATTATCAGCGCGACGCTTCTTTTCACGATTGCAACCTCCTTGCACGTCCGCGTTTTTGAAACTCCGCGTTTTTATCTTCACGTTGGGAATAAGCAGGTTAGCCCTTTATGGTCATAATCGAAGTGGGTACCTCTTTTTATTATACACTTTTATGCGATAATTGGCGTGCGAGAGGATGACTTTTAATACAATGAAAAAAAACAATAAAATAATGTTTTTCCTGCTTTCCGCAACATTATTTTTGACCGTGTTTTCGAGCTATGGTTACTCCGGCGAATTGCCGGATATTTCCTCGTATCGTGATATCCCTGGTGTGACGGATGAGGAAATAACGGCGATAGAGGAGCTCAAGTCTGCAAGGCGGAGTTTTTCTTACGGAAGCCTGCTTACAAAGGAGCTGTTCTTATTGCCGGACGGCACGTTAGCGGGTTTTACGGCAATGTTCTGTGAGCTGATGTCCGATCTTTTCGGCATCCCGTTTGTTCCGATGCTCCGTTCCTGGGATTCCTTAAAAATCGGGATCGACGAGAGAGTGATTGATTTCACCGGAGATCTCTCCCCAACGCCGGAACTGAGGCCGCTTTATTTCATGACATATCCCATCGCGGAACGCTCGCTCATAATTTTCACCCGGGACGACTCAAAAATAATAACGGAAGACGACGTCGGCGGCCTCAGAATAGGTTTTTTTGAAAGAACCTCCGCCGCGCAATCCATTCTCGACGCTTATCCCGCGCTCACATTTGAAACCACGGACGCGCGAAATATCTGGGACGCGTTTGAAAAGCTGAGATCGGGCGCCATCGACGCGTTTGTCGACGACACGGTGGAGCCTTATTCATATGGTATCGACAGTTTTCAGGAATTTTTCCCGCTGGTATATACTCCGGTTTCAATGACTACCGCAAACTCTGAACTCGCTCCTATTATATCCGTCGTGGACAAATACATCGCGGCGGGAGGAATTGACAAGCTTCATGAGTTATACAGGACAGGCAATAACGAATACGCAAAATATGGATTCATCGGGTCTTTAAGCCGCGAAGAAGCGGCTTATCTGGAACATTTATCCGCGAGCGGCTCCAAAGTACGCGTCGCTTTTGAGCAGGATAATTACCCCGTCAGTTTTTACGACGATAATCACGAAAAATTTGACGGTATCGTGTCGGACATTTTGGCGGAAATAAGCAGGCTGACCGATATCGAGTTTGAAGCGGGGACGGACAAAAATACGACGTGGGTCGAGATACTTGAAAAACTCGAAACCGGCGACGTCGCTATGGTTTCTGAATTGCGGCAAACCGAGAAGCGGGAAGAAAATTTTATATGGGCCGGCGTTCCTTACTTCACTTTCCGTAACGCTCTTTTGTCAAAGGCGGATTATCCCGATCTGGAAATTTATCAGGTTATACGGACAATCGTGGGCGTCGTAAAGGGATCCGCCTCCGAGCAATTGTTCGACGCGTGGTTTCCGCATAATACCCATACCAAACGTTACGATACTCAGCACGAGACGTTCGACGCGCTGGAAAGGGGCGAGATAGACTTATTCATGGCGCCTGAATACACGCTTCTCTTCCAGATGAATTACCGCGAAAAACCCGGATATAAAACAAACATCGTTTTCAACTCGCCGATACAAGAATCGTTTTTTGGATTCAATAGAAACGAGGAGATATTGAGATCGATTATCAGCAAAGCCCAAAGACATATCAATACCGAAAGAATCGTAAAAGACTGGACGAGCCGCATATATGACTATTCAAGAAAGATGGAACAGGAACGTTTCTTTTATTTGGCCGTATCCGCCGCCGTGCTTGCGCTGACGCTTATCATCCTGGCAGTTTCATACCGGAATGACTCCAAAAAAAGCCATACCATCGCGGAGCAGTCGGCTATGCTTGCCGCTATATATGATTCTTTTCCCGCAATGGTGTTCAGCAAAGACCTTAACGGTTTGTACACAAGCTGCAACCGCAAATTTGAAGAACAAGTCGGATCCAGTAAATCGGACATAATCGGCAAAACCTTCGCTGAATTATCCTTATACAGTGATAAACCACCGCAGAAATTTCAAGAGGCCGACCAAAAAGCAATAATAGAAAACATCACCGTAACGACGGAAGACTGGTACCATTTCCCCGATAAATCCTACAGACCCCTGGAAGTCATCAGGGCGCCTTTGATGCGAGGCGGTAAGGCGGCGGGCCTCCTGGGAATTGCGCTGGATATAACGGAGCGCAGAATGGCGTCCAATTATGAATATGCAAATGAACTGAGCAGCGCGTTGGCAAAAATTACGGTGTCGCCCACTATCTCCGCGGGAATTTTGAAAGACGCCGCCGATATTATTTCGCGGGAAGGATGCGGCGCGTTAAACGCCACCCGTGTCGGGATATGGATTAAAACGCATGATGCGAAGATTCTAAAAAGCATCTCCTGCTACGATATTTCAACCGGAGAATATATCATTCAAGACGATTTTGATTTATCGGGCTATGTAGAATATACAAAACTTCTCGGAACCGAGCGGCTTATTATCGCGAACGACATAAAAATATCCAAGGAGTTTTCCGGCCTGCTGGACGATTACGGCCCCAATTTATGCGCTTTGCTCGACGTCCCCATACGTATCGACGGCAAGGTGGCCGGGACAGTTACAATCGAGCAGGATCGCTGTGAAACGTTTTCTGAAAATCGTGAATGGACGATAGCGGAATTAAATTTTGCCTCCTCCCTCGCCGATTTAACGGCGCTTGCAATTTCCGGCACAGAGCGGCGCAAAGCCCGCGACGACGCCGAGATCGCCAACCAGGCGAAAACCAAATTTTTAGCCACGATGAGCCACGAGATCAGAACGCCGATGAACAGCATCATGGGGTTTGCCGAGTTAGCTCAAGACGGCGAAATTTCCCCCAAAACCAGGGATTACCTCGGCAAAATCCTGACAAACTCGGAGTGGCTCCTGCAGATTATCAACGATATACTGGATATTTCGAAAATTGAATCCGGCAAACTTGAGCTGGAGCGTATTCCTTTTGACATGCATGAATTGTTTGTCAGCTGCCGGACGTTAATCACGCCGAAAGCCGCCGAAAAGGGCATTACGCTGCATTTTTACGCTGAACCGTCCCTGGGTAAAATACCGTTAGGCGACCCCACGAGGTTGCGCCAAGTGCTTGTGAACCTCCTCTCCAACGCGGTAAAGTTTACGAACATAGGCATGATCAAGGTCCTGGCGGTAATAAAGGATACGAGTGAGGAAACCGTCACAATGAATTTTGAAATAAAAGACAGCGGCATCGGCATGACGCACGAGCAGATAAATAGGATATTCGATCCGTTTACACAGGCAGAATCCGGCACGACGCGCAAATACGGCGGTTCGGGGCTTGGGCTTGCCATAGCTAAAAATATCGTCGAGTTAATGGGCGGAAAACTTTCGGTCGAAAGCGCGATTGGGGTCGGCAGCAGGTTCTGCTTTACTCTGACGTTTGATACGATAGACGCGGACGATGATATACTCGAAAAAAATATACTCAATGAGCTTGAAAAACCTTCTTTCGAGGGCGAAGTCCTGCTGTGCGAGGACAACGCCATGAATCAGCAGGTAATTTGCGATCATCTGGAGAGAGTAGGCCTCAAGACCGTTGTGGCCGAAAACGGGCTTATCGGTTTGGAGATGGTTCAAAACCGTATAGAAAGTAGCGAAAATCAATTCGACTTGGTTTTCATGGATATACACATGCCGGTGATGGACGGCCTCGAAGCGTCTGCGAAAATCCGTGAACTCGACAAAGGAATCCCCATAGTAGCCATGACGGCGAACATTATGTCCAATGACAGGGAGGTTTACAGAGCGCGCGGCATTAATGACTGCGTGGGCAAACCATTTTCATCCCAGGAACTGTGGTCTTGTCTGATGAAGTATTTTAAGCCGATAAGCCGGCAAATCGCGAATGAACCCCGGCGTACGCCGGCTGAAAATGGTTTGGAGCGCAAGCTGATAACCAATTTCGTGAAAGATAATCGAGACAGATTCAACCAAATAACCGAAGCCATCGGCGCAGGCGACATAAAGCTTGCGCACAGGCTTGCTCACACCTTAAAGAGCAACGCGGGCACTATCGGCAAAACCCTTCTGCAGCAAGCCGCCGCAAATGTCGAGTACGAGCTTAAAAACGGGCATAACCTGGTTACCCCGCAACAGATGGCTATACTCGAAACGGAACTGAACAAGACGCTTATGGAATTCACGCCGCTGCTTGATGAACCTCAGCCCGAAGAGGCGCTCCGAGCCGAACCATTAGACACGGAATCCGCGCTGAAATTGATTGAAGAATTGGCGCCGCTGCTTGAAATGGGCAACCCGGAGTACCGGAAGCTTATCGGCGGCCTCCGCCGAATACCTGAAAGCGAGGAATTGATACGGCAGATGGAGGATATGGATTTTGAGCCGGCTATTGTAACGCTTGCCGAATTGAAGAAAAAATTGGATATGGCATAAAGAATCTAAGGCTTGTGGCCGGCATTATAATATTACCTCAGCAGACTGAGAATGTTCTGCGGCATCATGTTCGCTTGGGCGAGCATGGAGGTTCCGACCTGAGAGAGAATATTGAGTTTTGTGAACTCCTTCATCTCACGCGACATGTCGGCGTCGCGGATACGGCTTTCGGAGTGCGTCAAATTCGTGCCGGCCGTCGTCAGATTGTTGATCGTGTGTTCCAGCCTGTTTATCTGCGCCCCGATTATCGCCCTCTGTATCGAAACTTTTTGCAGCGCGTTGTCGAGTCTGGTGATGCTGCGGGAGGCTGCCTCCCGGCTTCTTACGTCGATGTTCTCTATGCCGAGAGCTTTAGCCGTCATCGCGCCGAGCGTCAATATCATTTTTTCGCCCTCGTTCGCGCCTATCTGGAGGGTCGCGGCGTTGTCCGCCAGGTGAATATATTGGCTGAAATTGTCCTGTAACTCCACGATGAAAGTTCCCCTCGCCGCGTTGTACTTCGAATTGAGCAAACCGATATTGCTCGATATGTCGAGGGCCACTCCGTCGGCTATCAGGCCGTATATTCGGGTTCCCGTATAGATCTTGTCAGTATTGACAAGATTTCCGGAGTGTGCGTCCGTCACGGTTACGCCGAACACGGTTTCTCTCGCCTCCTGTATCGTATTGAATGACAGCGCCTTCAGCAGATCCTCGCCGCCGTAGAACTTTAACGTTCCCGCGCTGCCTGCGAGCACAGAATGAGCCAGCAGCGTGCCGACGACCGATTCATTCGGGCTTCGGCCGGGGACGGTGTTTACAAGTTGGATTATCTTGTGCTTATCCTTAATATCCATCTTGTACGGATTGTAGTCGGGGTGGTAGGTATCGTCGGGACCGCGCATGACGCCGTCGTACTGCATCAGCAGGTCGAGCCATATCCTCTCGGACATGTATTCCGCGAGCTTTCCAAGCTCCATCCCGCCGCCGAGGGTGATTCTTGTTTCCTTGTCGCCCTGGCGGATTACAAGCGCTTCGTTGTTGTTCTCCAGCATGAATTTACCGTTAGCATCCCAGAATTGCCTTATATCCTCAAGTTTGCTGTAGTAATGCGCTATTCCCGCGTCGATCCCGCGTCTATAAATCACCTGGAACAACGCCGCTTCCCTCGCCACGCCGCCGGGATTGGGATCGGGAAGCGGCACGTGCGGCACGTATTTACCGAACGACAGGGATAGCGTTCCGTCCATTACCTGATCCAGGGCCCAGTTGGAGCTGGATGGTTTTACCATGTTATTGTGGAGTTGATATATGCGGAGGTCCGTCTTGCTGTTGTCGAGAACATCCTTATTGAAACGGTACGAGATAGGGACGCAGGCGCCGCGCTGATCCGAGAAAACGGTGAGCTCGTCTACGTTATCCTTGTTGTCTGCTCCGCCTCCGCTCGCCGTGAGCGCGATGGTGAACCGGTCGCCGATGTCCCAATTTGAGGAATCCGACAGGGTGAACTCGTCGAAGACCAAGCCTCCGGCTATCTGGTCGGCAAACAGAATGACCGGAAAGGGTTCATAGTCGGGATTGACCGGCGGCGTAGCGGTACTGTCCTTCGTCGTGTTTTTGCGTCCATTCAACTGAAACTCCTCGTTGACGGCGAACGTGTATTTTCCGTTCATGTCGATGATATGCGCCTGTATCCGGAAGGTGATGACGTTGTTTATGACGTCGACCACCTCGAATATCAGCGAGGCGTTGTAGGGGTTGTATTCCACCTCATCGCTCAAATCCCCGTCCTTGGGCACAAAGCCGTTTGCGTTATGCTCGTACAAGTATTCGGAATAGCTGATCGCCATTATGTAATCGGTGATCCGCTTTGTCGGGTCGCTTTCCATACCTTGTAAATAGGCGCTTGAAACAAGAGCGCTTGCAATAGGTTCGGTCTTGCCCTGCGTGTTGACCTCCGCTCTTATCCAATAAGACGCGCCGTTAGTGTGAGCGGTCCCTAGCGGATTGTAGACGCCTCCGTCCGGTCGAAATCCTGGGTCTGGGTCGTCTGTTCTGGCTTCGCTGGGGTCAAGATCGAATGTTCCGTCGTAATAGTGTACCCCGGCGTAATCTCCGCCTCCGCCGAGAGTGTTCACCACGAAGTCGCCGATCTGGAGAGTTTCTAACTTTATGGCTTCCGACTGAAACCGGTATTGCGTCACGCTGCTTTCGTTAGCGCTCATGCGGTCCAGATCCGCGTACTGGATGATATTTTGGTTACTCTCGAAAGAGTCGTAGCCGTTCTCCGGCTTGGTGTTCACATTATCCAATTTAGCGGCGGCCGCCGTGTTCACCACAAATTTATCTCCCTCGCTGAGACCGGAGATATTTACATTGAAAGCGGTGAACAACACACCGCCGATCGATACGTTGCCGGCGTTTAGCTCCGCGGCTGTAATAGTGAACGGGTTGTCTATATCCACGCTTATCAGATCCTCCGGGTACTTTCTGTGATACCCTCTATAGATCACATCGAAAACACCATTGCCCTTGTATATGAACATGAAGCTCATGTTAAAGTCATTCTGCTTGTTGACTTGGATGGCATTCGATCCCAAGACGCTGTTTAGATTGGCGTTAGCGAAGTAGTACGTGGTGGCATCGCCATAATACGCCTGCGCGTACCACGCGTGACTGTTGTTCGCGACGTTCCGGGTATTTGAGCCGCCCATGCCCCATTCGAGTTGGTTGCCGGCGAGCGCGCGTTCGCCATATTGGAAGATGGTATTTCCCGAACCTGTAACTCTGCCAAAGTCGATATAGTGGGTGATTATCTCGTGCCCATCCGGCCCATATGATTCCTGCGCCATCTGGCGAAACTGCATGACGCGATTATTATCCAAGGTACCGGCGTTGAAAGCAAACTTCATATTATAATGACCGCCTGTATCATCTCTATCGAGAAGATCGTCATATAAATCGAGTTCTACCAGAACGGCAGGACCTAACGAAGAATCCACCATAGCTTGAGTGAAAGTCATCCACGAGTCACCGCTCTGAAACTTACTGGCAGGCGTGCCATCATTTAATCGAAAATTGGTGAACATTCCATCAAAACGAGAATCGATTGAACTGGTACTTATCGCGTTGTTCAAAATCTCGTGATTGCCGGCGTAGTCTTCCCAAAGGACCGCGGAAATACCGAGCGGTTGCGCGCCGGTATCCGTACCGGCGCCAACAGCGCTGCCATCAGCGTAATTACCGTCCCATATTACATTCATCGTTACGCTGTCCATTGTTTGCACATCACGAATAGAGGACAGGGTTTCCCCCATATATATCGGCAAATCTCCATCGTACTGTTGATCGACGAAAAGGCTTTGTGGGTTTGTATTGATGTTACTGGTAATAGAGTTCGTAAACCCAAACCTTAGGTTTTGTATACCAGGATCAAGATCTTCAGGATCAAAATGAAAATTAAGCCTGGAAAGCCCCGGCTTCAGAGTCGGATCTGGAACATTAGTATCCACACGAATAAGATGGGCAAATTTACTGTCACTACCGTCAATTGCAGCCTGTGCTGCAGCAACTAGGCCTGTAAGTTCTACGGGCGGAGACAACGGGATTATAATATTGTCAACAATCGTCTCATCATAAACATCATATGCTATTGTTATTGTAATCGTTCCGGTCAGAAGCTCGCGAGATTGAGCGCCGGTCACTTCGTATCGAGTAACTACGTTCGCCGCTAAGTTTTGATTTATTCCTATTATCACGTCACCTGCGGCTGTCCCATCATCTATAACAACATTACCACTACCAGATACTCCGCCAATTCGAACAAGATCATTCCTATAATTCCTCGTCCTGATGTCGTCATTCGTCCCATTAGCCGTAATGTTAAACACCGCGTCAAAATTTCTTCTGGCCCGACGTGAACTCATATTCACGTCCCTTACTACATTTCTATTGAGAGCATCGTCAAACTCGGCCATCATCGGAACGCGTTCCGCGAGCTGCGTATAGTACTCCCCGCTTGCAAGCGACACGTGCGGCGCCGGGGTCGCCTCAAGTGATGCGCCTACTGTCGAAGGGTCGTCGGGGCCGGATATAGGTGAGCTGTGATAACTCACGCCGCCGAAGGCGTGATCCCTCGCCTCTATGCGGTAAGAGCCCTCCACCATATTCAGCGCGTACAGGTTGGTAAGCCCCGACGTGCCGTCGTAAATGATGTTGTTTGCCAGAGTGCCGTGTTTAAGGTACATGATGTTGCTCTTTTGCACGCTCTCGGTCCCTGTTTGGAGAGTGCTGAAGGTAATTTTATAATTACCGGCCGCGGACGCCTTTTCTCCGAACGCAACGCCGGTTTGGTGCAGCGTGCCGTTCACTATCACGGATATATCGCGGGTGGACGTGCTCCATAGTATCGCCGAGTCGCCGTTCAATATGCGCTTCTTGTTAAACTGAGTCTGGTTTGCTATATCGTTGACCTGTTTGGTGAGTTCGTCTGCCTCAAGCTGGATGTAAGAACGGTCTTCCGCCGTCAGCACGTCGTTCGCCGCCTGTACGGACAGCTCCCTGATGCGCTGTATTATCGCGTGGATTTCGTTCAGCGCTCCCTCCGCCGTCTGGAGCATGGAGATGCCGTCCTGCGCGTTTCGCGTCGCCTGGTCGAGCCCGCGAACCTGAGCGCGCATTTTTTCACTGATAGCCAGGCCAGCAGCATCGTCGGCGGCGCTGTTGATACGCAGTCCGGTAGACAATCTCCTAATTGAATTCGCAAGAGCGGAATTATTGGCGGAAAGAGCATTATAAGACTGTATAGCGGGAATATTACGGTTTACTATCACTTCACACAACCTCCTTGTCGTGTTAAGCGCAATCCCTCCGGTCGGCATCCTTGCCCCGGAACCCATCATTAAACAACTGATGTTAGATTTTTAAATACCGCGTGTTACAACGCTTCACAAAAACACATAACAATCCTCGAAGCATTCTGCCACGCATCCATTATTATCATAACCATTTTATTTCAGTTGTCAATATAAAAAAATTTCTTTTTGAAAAAATGTTACATTATTTTTGAATGACGATCCGAACCATCGCCCCGCAAGGCCGATATGCCGTCGGCATTGAGGTTACGCTTGCCGCGCTTGCCGACATGGAACAGAGCAAAGGTAAAGGTATCCGCGGTAAAGACGTACACGCTGCCCTTGCCGATTTAAAAGGCGAGGACGACGAATGAACGTACAAAGCTATAAAGACCACCCGCTCAAAGGTGATTACAAGGGATACAGAGAATGTCACGTTGAACCCGACTGGCTTTTGATTTATGGTTATGAAACACTCGACGATGGTGAGCGTCAGTTGCTGCTTGTCAGAACCGGATCACACTCCGATTTACTCGAATAGCAAAATCAGCCTCCGCCAGTATTAAAGAATAAATCCGAAATCGAAAATTCGTCGGTAAAAAATTTTTTTAGGGTTGACGAATTGATTGTTTTTTACCAACTTTAATATATAGAAACAAATATATTATTGAGGGGTGCGTCAGATATGTCTAACGAAAAAATAACTTGCCGAATCGCCATACAAATTTGCGTGGGCTACTTCCCGGACGGCCGGGAGAGGCACAGGACCTTCTCGCTGCGAGGCGTCCGCCCGGATGTTTCCACGGAAACCATCCGGGACATAATCCGCGCGCTTGCGCCCCTGCTCGAATATCCCATAACGAAGGTTACGAAAGTTATAAAAAGAGTGATATTTTCCGCCGAGGAGGAAAGTAACGCCCCGGACGCAGTCCTACGCGCGGTTGTGTCCGTGCCGTTGGGTAGCGCCGCGCTAGTTGCGGAATCGGGGAAAATTATCCCCTTCCCGGTTTTCCCCGTTATCGAGCGTCCGGCCGCTCAAAGGGCTATTGGGTGCGACGTCGCGGAGCCGTCGTTATGCGCTTCGCTAAGGCAAAAGCGTTTTATGCAGGGGAGATCGCCGCCTGCACATTAAAAACGGCTGGTCGTCCGCCGCAAAATATTAATGAGGATATCACCTCATGGTTACGTATTTTCTTGCTTGTCCTCCTTGGCAAAATCTATCGTGCAAACGGAGGGATATCTATACGACATGACCGTTTTACCGCCGAAATTTGTAATCGCAAAATCTCCCAGTGTGATGATGTCCATGCCAATGAGTACATCAATAACAACCCTTGCGCCCAGAATAGTACACATTGCGCCTGTGTCCCATACCGCATTATACGTGCCAATATTCAGACCTTGTTCCGAAAGCGGTTTGCTTCTGTCCACAAATTTCGGGTTCACCAAACTTACAGGGGTAATAAGCACTATTGCTCTTCGAGTTCCAGTAGATTTTCCTGAAACCAATCATAATTTTCTTTGGCTATATCATGTTGTTCCATTGTGCTCAACCTCCTGTCGGTGATGGGATTATAGTACAGTTTAGAAGATTTGGTGAGGGTGTTATTGCCAGTTATAGGCGACGACGTATTCATAAGAATCAATAAAAGCCGTTGGCTTACTAGAGTTAAGTATTAGGCGTCGGCCTATCGCCGCTATGTCAAATAACAAAGAAGCAGCCGGGCTTGTTGCTGAACCCGGCTGCTTTGTTTGAAAAATTCAAACCGTAGGGCAGGCCCCCGGATTTTTATTTATCCGTTCTTTTTTCTTCTCCGCGCCGACAGGCCGACGCCCGACAAAACCGAGAGCAATGCCAGCGTCCCGAACATGCCCGCGCTGCTGTCGCACCCGCCGCCACCGCTCATGCCGTCGCCGCGCGGCGTTGGCTGGCTGGGGTTGGGACTTGGGTTAGGGTTTGGCTGGTCCGGGTTGAGAGGATTGACGGAGCCTTCCGCGTTGACTATAACAAGCGGGTCTATTACCTTACCGTCTTCTTTTCCGTCAAGGTCGAAATATCCGCCATCCAGGATAAATACAACTAAATCATAGGAGCCGTTTGATTCTATAGCTCCTGCTATATCACCAGGCTCTGATATGTTTCCATCGTTTTTCAAAAGCGTAAATTTGCCGTCATCAAAATCAGCGTAAGTGGCGGCGTGGTTCAGGAGTACTCCATAATCGGGTGATATGATCTTCAAAAGCTTTATATCCTTTGGGAAACTTACGCCAAGCGCCGCTCCCTCTACGTCTGGAATCCTGACCTGCGCTATTTTTTTGCCTGACGCAACGTCCGCGCTGACAACTCCAAAAGGTACAAATTCAGTGTGATCTTCTGGAAGCTTTTTCTCGGCAATCAATTTGGCGATAATTGCGTCAACTATCGGCTCTTTTACGAAAACATTTTCACTTACATGATCCAGATAAAAATCGTCGGCCTTGAATCCGAGTTCCTCTTTGATCGCCTCTAACACTTTATCCACATTGTCAAAAGGAATTGTGTTATTTGTTTCGGCGTCTATGTCGCTTCGCATAAAATTCGCCGTGGCCGTAACCGGGTTTGCCGGCATTATGAAGCTGGTGTTTGCGTTATTGGCGTTGTCAAAGAACACGCCGGAGCTTGCAGTCGTCCAATTTACGAACTGCTGTCCCGTCGGAGGCGTTCCCGCATAGATGGTTACTGTATCGCCCTCCTCGTAATCACCGCCGCCCGTCGCGCCTGTTCCCTCACTTTCGACAGTGACGGCGTAGGTTGCCGGCTGTATACCTTCCACGGCGGCGGTCGGTGATGAAGTAAATGTGCCCGTATAGTTCGTGTTCGTCGTGCCTATGGTCACGGTCAGCGTATTGCCTGTATCGGCGGCTGCTACCGTATACGAACTGCCGTTTGTCGGACTTCCCGCTCCGTTCCATGCGTAGGTATGACTACCCGCATCGCTCGTTACAGAGGCGGTCAACGTGTCGCCCACTTTTGGCGCGTTGTTGCTGATGGTCACGCTGCCCGTGAAAACAAGAGCGTTAATATTGCCCGTTTTTGCGAAAGATGTAGCGGTCGGCAGCAGATAATTGCTGTTGTCTATGCTGTAGCCGGACAGCGTGATTGTCACCGTCTTGCCCGTCCCCGCATTTTCATTGTCATATTGCCCCGTCATGGAGCCGGGGGTCAGGGTTACCGTGTCGCCGCCAATCACGCCGGTCAGCGCAAGCTGTCCCGCGAGGTCCGCCGTGACGTTTCCGCTTTCGTAAGATCTGGGTGTGACCGTTACGCCGTCGGTGTTCCATGTAAGCGGTTTCGGATTTATTCTAAACGTGATGCTTATCGGCTGCGCGAAATATGCCGGGTCGTCAAGGGTGACGATACATTCATAATTGCCCGCGTCTGTGGGCGGGATCGCGCTGTCATACGCCACGCCGCTTTCGTTCGTGCCTTCGTAGTAATAAATCAGGCCGCTCACATTCGCCGCGCCCGCCTCTGCGTTGATTATATCCACACCGGTTTGCGGCGTCCCATCGTATTCGATACCCGTTATAGCCGTAATGCCCGAAATGGTGACTTGCGTTTTTCCCGATACCGTGACTTTGCGGCTGACGGCATCGGAAACAGCAGGCGTAAACCACGGAGGATTCGTATAAGCGACCGTGCCGGCGAAAGTCTGCTCTTCTTCGGCCTTTGTCGTGTCAAGGGTTATGCCCGAATCCCAAGCGATTGTATAGTTTATATCCACGCTGTGGAACTGATAAGAACCGCTTGTGGGCAGGACGCTTTCGCCCAAATCCGCCGCTGTCGCGGCAGCGTTTGTCCCAATGGCGACCTCCGTGTCTGCGAATGTGGGGTTGTCGTGCGTTACGGGCGTGATCGTTACCGTAACTGTTTCCGTTACGCTGCCCGTGTCGATATTTTCCGTGCCGGTCAGCGTGCCGGTGAATGTGTACGCCGCGCCTTTTGCATCGTAAGCTGTTGCTGTCGTCCATGTTATCGGCAGGTCATAGTTGCCGCCGGTATCGGTGCTTACCGTAACGTTCTCCGGCAGATACTTTTCAATAATTAGCGGCGTACTTGTCGCGCCGTCCGTCGTATACGCCTCATAAGCTGTTCTTTCTATGTTGCTGACGGTTGAAGTTATGCCGGTGACAGCCGCTTTGCCGATAGTGTAATCACCGAGGGAAATGCCCGTCGCGGCATTGTAGTTTGCGCCGCTGTCGGCTATATCGGCTGTTACTGTGTAAGTTCCCGCGTTTGTGGGAACGGTCGCATTTCCGTTATATTTGACAGTGATTGTGCCAAGTCCATCCGCGCCGGTCACGGAGAAACCCTGCGGCGAACCGTTGTAAATGTGGTCTGTCGGGATGTTGACGGACAAATCGCTCAATTCCGGCGTTTTCTTATCGATAGTAAACGTCGCGGAAGCTGTGCCGGAATAATTGCCTGCCTGGGTTGCGGTGATTGTCAGCGTGGCGGTTCCGGCGTTGGTGTTATTCGACCAGCCTGCGGTGTAATCGCTGTCTTCGGTAATTGTAAGCGAACCGTCCGTTACGGTATAGTCCGGTGTTTGCGCGGAGCCGTTGTAGGTAAATGGCCCTGTGTCCGTAATACTTACCATGTCGTCGGCAAGGGGTTTTTGGTTGATATTGGCTGTGGTTGTAAAGCCGGATGGCGTTGCCGGGTCAAGAGCATAATTCTCCGCGCCGTTGCCGACCAGCGTCCACGTTGTGATATTGACCGTTTTATCTTCCCCAGCGTTCGCGTCCGCAAATTCTCCTGTCAGGGCTATAGTTACGTCGTCGCCGATGATTGTGCCGGTTGTGAACATACCGGTGATCGTGGCGTTGGCATTGCCGTCATACTGCTTTTCTTGCGCGGTCGGCGTAATCATATCTTTGGTGATTTGTTTGGGACTGACCGTTAAGGTAAAGTTGTTCGACGTCGCCCCGTTGATTGTCAGCGTCAGATTATTTGTAGTTCCTTGTTGTGTTGTATCGCTTCCCGCCAGCGTCAGCGTGCCGAAGTTGTTGTTGATATTCACCGGTCCTTGAACCGTTACGCCGGTGGGTAGATTAGACACAGATACGGTGTAGTTGCCGTTGGCTATGTTCTGCGTAGTGACGGGAAACGTTACTGTACCGGTTTCTGTACCGGTTGTACGTGCCGAAAGCGGTCCGGCTTGTACCCCCACCGATGATGAGGTCTTAGGCTTAAAAGTCGCATGTATCGTGTGATTCTGCGTCACATTATTAAAAGTATAACTTCCGCTCGTCACTGCGCCGGGGTTGCTCACGCCGTCCACTTTCACATCGTCAATCTCATAGGCGGCGCTACTCGGCGTTATGGTGAAGGTTTCGCTATTTTCGCCGTGATTCACGATTTTGATACCTGGGGACGTAATACTTGGGGACGTAATAGTGCCGTTCGCGCCCGCGCTGGCTGTGATGGTATAGGTAATCGTTTCAAAATTTGCCGTGACCTCAACCTCGCTGTTGGGCATGATAAAGCTGGTGTTTGCGCTGTTGGGGTCGGCAAAAACCACGCTGGGGTCAGCCGTCCAGTTTTTAAATCGCTTTCCTTCCGGGGGTGTTCCCGCCGTGATGTAGACGATTGAGCCATGCTCATGGTCGTCGCTGTCCGTCGCGTCCGTTCCCTCACTGGAAACTGTAACGGCGTAAGTCGTCGCGCTGCCGTTGGTGGGCATTGCGGTCGCGGTTACCTCCGCGCCTTTGAGTTCAGCGGTTACCGCGCGGACTCGGAAAGTATAGCTCGTATCGTTGGTCAGACTGTCAAAGGTGTGGCTTGTATTGCTTGAAGCGGTTACCCAATCTGCGCCGTCGCCGTCGTCGCTTGATACCTCATATCCTGTAACCGCGCTGCCGTTTGTTGCCGGGGCGGTCCAGGTCAGCATAACTAGCGTGTTGCCCGGAGTAGCGGTGAAATTTTCCGGCGCGGTTGGGATTGCGGCGAGTTTGACGTATTTGAAGGTATTGTTGTCCGGTATGGTGAGCGTGCCTTCCGTCCCTTCGCCGTCAGGAGGGGTTGTGGTGGTGTTTGTCCAGTAACGGTAATTCGTGAGGCTTATTGTAACACTGCCGTAACTGGGGCCGTAATTGCCAAGAGCTCCTCTGCCGATAGCTACGGGTGAACCGGCATAAGATGAATCATGTGATCCGGCTGTAGCGGTAATTGTACCGCCGGTGATTCTGATAGTGCCGCTAGGGCCGCCGCGAGAGCTGGAGGAGGAGGCGGTGCTGGTTATGTTCCCGCCGCCGCCTATACCCGCGCCGCGATTGTCGTTACCGGCGGCGGTGGCTGTAACTGTACCGCCGTTGATAGTGATAGAACCGCCAGAGCCTCCCTGAGGTGTGGTGCTCGTGCCGCTGCTGCTATGCGTGGCGCTGCCGCCGCCGATGCCCGCACCGTTACTGCGGCTCGTGGCCGTAACTGTACCGCCGTTGATAGTGATAGCACCACCACTGCCACCGTTGTTGCCGGTACCGCCGCCTCCGCCACCGATGCCCGCGCCGGTTCCGCCGCTTGCTGAAACCGTACCGCCGTTGATCATGATGGTACCACCACTGCCGCCGTTACCGGTGCCGCCGCCACCGCCGCCGATGCCCGCGCCGCGAGTACCGCCGGTGGCTTTAACTGTACCGCTGTTTATAATCAGCGTACCGTCCGTTGTGTTGATTCCTGCTCCGGCTCCTCTTACGTTGCCGGTTAAAGTATTCCCGGTTGTAAGCTCGCCTCCGGTTCCGCTGTCCTGAATCGTCAGCGTAACGTCGTTTGCGATTTTTATGCCGTTCTCACTGCTTACGGTAATAGTAAGGGTTTTGCCGTTGAGGTCAAGGGTCAGATTGCGGTTGACCGTGAGTTGGGCTATGCCGTCTGCGATATTGTCTTCCAACTTGATGATAGTGTGTGTGCTGGTCGTCGATGCAGCCTCGTTTTGTAAGTCCCCGTAATTTGAAATAAAAATTTCCGACGCTTGCGCCGCAACCGGCATAACCACCAGTGCCATAACCGCCGCGAGCAGCAGGACAAGGGCTTTACTGCCCCATGTATTCGTTTTGCGCATTTTAAATATCCCCCTTTTATAATTTCACTTTTTATTTTTCATCGAAAAAAAACATCACAAGGGTTGACGAAGCGGAGATTTTTTACCAATTCTTATTATTGTGTACGCGAATTAATCGCCTCCAAAACTGCGTTCACGAGATAATGTAACAATTTATCAAATTGTTACATTCGGAAAGCAGCTGAGAGGCGGTCATTACTATGTTTAGCCAATTTGGGGAATAGGGGCGGCCTGAAATGGAAGTTGAACCGATTCGGAATAAAATGAAAATTTTGAAGATGAAAGAATATTTAAGGCAAAAGGGAAGCGGTTACGAGCTGTTATTTGTCATGGGGCTCAATACCGCGCTGCGCATCAGTGATTTGCTCTCGTTGAGGGTTGCCGACGTGACGGAAGACGACGGCAAAATTGTGGAAGCAATCTGCCTGAAAGAACAGAAGACCGGAAAACTGAAACGGATGCCGGTCAATGCATCGCTGAAAAATACCCTGTCCGACTATCTCACCGCGCACGCGAACCTCAAGCGTTCCGCGCCTCTGTTCACCTCGCGGAAAGGCGGCACTCTGAGCCGTACTCATGCATGGAGGGTTTTAAAGGCCGCCGGTGAAGCCGTGGGTTTGTCAAACATCGGCACACATACGCTTCGCAAGACATTCGGGTATCACGCGTACAGAGAGAGCGGCAAGGATATAGGATTGGTGCAGAAGCTTCTGAATCATTCGACCAGCGCGAACACGTTGAGATATATAGGCATTGACAGGGAGAAAATGGACAGTACATATATTCAATTGAATTTATAAAACCGCTTCTCAAATTCTTTTTTGTAGCGTACAATAACGGGCAATAGCACATCTGTAATGTAACAATTTGATAAATTGTTACATTCGAGGATTGAATAATCTGAGTCCTCGTTTTTACAACCCCAACTAAAGAATAAATCCGGGAAATAGAAATGTCGTCGGCATTAATCCGATTTCCAATGCGATTATTTACTGAAAAGGAAAAATCGAAATTTCGTCGGCAAAATTATTTTTTAGGGTTGACGAATCGATTGTTTTTTACCAACTTTAATATATAGAAACAAATATATTATTGAGGGGTGCGTCAGATATGTCTAACGAAAAAATAACTTGCCGAATCGCCATTCAAATTTGCGTGGGCCGCTTCCCGGACGGCCGGGAGAGGCACAGGACCTTCTCGCTGCGGCGCGTCCGCCCGGATATTTCCACGGAAACCATCAGGGATATAATCCGCGCGCTCGCGCCACTGCTCGAATATCCCATAACGAAGGTCACGAAGGTGATAAAAAGAGTGATATTTTCCGCCGAAGAGGAACGAAACGTCCCGGACGCCGCCCCCCGCGCGGCCACGCCGACGCCACGGGTTGACGACGTGCCGGTTTCGGAATCGGGGAAAATTATCCCCTTCCCTGTTTTCCCCATTAAGGAGCGCCCAGCCGCTCAAGGGGCGATAGAGCACGATATCGCGGAGCCTTCGTCATGCGCGTCGCCGCTGCAAAAGCGTTTCATGCCGGGGAGATCGCCGCCCAAAAATCGGCCGGCCTCAATTTTCTATAATAAACCTTGACGTGTTAGTCATTTTGACGTACTCTGTTCTGTGAGGTGATTGATCATGCAGGCACAAACCATCAAAAGCGCACGCGTTGGACTGAGGATTCCCCCGGATTTGAAAAAGGCATGGGATGCCGCCGCGGCGCTCGAAGGGCGCTCATTGTCGGACATCATCATCGCCGCTACAACGCAAACTATTGCCGACATTATCGACAGGCACAGGATAATCCGCGTTACCCAGGCTGATATGGAACAGATCACACAAGACCTGCAAAACCCTCCCGAACCCAACGACGCCTTAATAAGCGCGGTGCAATCCTACAAAAAATCAGTGGAGGCCGGTGAATTTGTCATACGCCATTGAGCTTTTGGCGGAGAAACACAACCGTAACGCCTTTGATTGCGGCGTCGAATCTCTCAACCGTTATCTTCGGCAACAAGCAACGCAGGATATAAGAAGAAATGTTGCAACTGTCTGTGTTGCGGCGATGGGTACTGAGATAGCCGGATACTACTCGCTCGCGAACGCGGGAATAGAGCCTGCCATTTTACCCGATAGCCTGCAAAAAAAGATGCCTCGCTATCAAATGCTTCCCGCGGTTCTTCTTGGACGCCTCGCTGTCGATTTGAGGTATAGAGGGCATAAGCTCGGCATTGGATTGTTGTCCGATGCTTTTGTTCTATCCCTAAAAAGCCCTTTGGCATGGGCGCTGTTTCTCACCGACGCGCTGGACGGTTCCGCCGCCGCTTTTTATGGGCGTTTTGGATTAAGGCCGCTCAAAGACGACCCAAATCACCTTTACATCACCAGACAAGAAATAATCAAGGCCGTCAATTTATAACTTTTGTCAGGGCAGATACAACCACTTCTAATGTTTTTAAATTATTCAGGCAGAAGTCAAAGACGTGATTACTGGCTGTTTTGGCGAATTTAATCATAGGCTTGCTCGAATATCCAATAACAAAGGTCACAAAGACGATAAAACACACGGCCACGCCGCCGCAGCAGATTCACGCTGCGCCGGTTGCGGAATCGGGGCGGATTATTTCCTTCCCGGTTTTCTACGTTACTGAGCGTCCGGCTGGTCAAAGGGCTATCGGGGGCGATATCGCGGAGCCATCGTCATGCGCGTCGCGGTGTTGGCTGCTATTTGATATTCTCATGTTTGTTATATAATTCTATGGATTCTGCAAAAAAACTTGTACGGGAGGCATAACGATGAAAGAAATCATGACGGGCAACGAGGCGATCGCGAGGGGCGCCTGGGAAGGCGGGTGTCATGTCGCGGCGGCGTACCCGGGGACCCCGTCGTCGGAGATTTTGGCGAACGTCGCGACTTACAAGGAGATAGACTCCGAGTGGTCGGTGAACGAGAAGGTGTCGGTGGAAATTGCGAGCGGAGCGTCCCTTGGCGGGGCCCGCGCGCTGTCCGCTATGAAACACGTCGGGTTGAACGTGGCGGCGGACCCGCTCTTCACCATGTCATACATCGGCGTGAACGGCGGAATGGTTGTGGTCGTCGCGGACGACCCGGGATTTTTCAGCTCACAGAACGAACAGGACAGCCGCTGGTACGCGCTTCACGCGAAAGTCCCCATGCTGGAGCCCTCCGACAGTCAGGAGTGCCTGGACTTTGTGCGGGACGCTTTCGACCTGTCCGAGCGGTTTGACGTTCCGTTCCTGTTCCGCGTCACCACCAGGATATGCCACAGCAAATCAATAGTCGAGCTGGGGGAGCGCCGCGAGATTCCAATAAAGCCATATGCCCGCGACCCTAAGAAGAACGTAATGACGCCCGCGTCAGCGAGACCGAGAAGGTACTTGATAGAGGAACGCGAGGCCGCGTTACGGAAGTTCTCCAACGACTGTAAGTATAACCGCGTCGAGTGGGGTTCGTCGCGCAAAATAGGAATAATAACGAGCGGCGTATCCTATCAGCACGCGCGCGAGGCCTTCGAGGACGAGGCGTCGTTCCTGAAACTCGGCTTCACGTACCCGCTGCCGGAGGAGCTCATCAGCAGCTTCGCGTCCCAGGTCGAAACGCTTTATATAGTGGAAGAGAACGAACCGTATATCGAAAATTTTGTGAAACAACTCGGCATAGCCTGCAAGGGCAGGGAGCTTCTTCCCGCCGTTGACGAGCTGAACGCCGGCATAGTGAAAAAAGCGCTCAGGGGGATAGAGTCCCCGGAGTCGTACAATATAGACGTGGTTTCCCCGCCCCGGCCTCCCGTGCTCTGCGCGGGATGCTCGCACAGAGGGATAGGGTTCGTCCTCTCCAAGTTCAAGGATATAGTTGTGAGCGGGGATATCGGCTGCTATACGCTGGCAATGTCGCCGCCGCTGAACGTCACGGACTCCGTAATCTGCATGGGTGCGTCCGTGTCCGCCGGAATCGGTTTCAGCAAGGCATTCGCGCAAATCGGCGAGTCGCATGAGGGCCGCAGGATAAATAAAGTGTTCGGCTTTATCGGAGACTCGACCTTCTACCATTCCGGCATCACCGGACTCATCGACGCGGTTGTGAACAAGAGCAACATGGCGCTCTGCATACTCGACAACAGCACGACCGCGATGACCGGCCATCAGGAGAACCCCGGCACAGGAAAGACCATTTCAGGCGAGGAGACACAGAGGGTAGACCTCGCCGCCCTGTGCGTCGCCTGCGGAGTGAAGCCGGAGAACGTGCGGAGAGTAGATCCTTATGACCTCAAAGAAACTGAGAAGGCCGTGCGCGACGCCTATAACAGCAGGGAAATTTTCGTGCTGATAACCGAGAGGCCCTGCGTTCTCTTAAAAGACGTCCAACGCCGGAGGGCAAATATGTACTGCGTGGTCGACCAGGATGTCTGCATCAGATGCAAGGCTTGCATGAGGGTCGGCTGTCCCGCTATCTCCTTCAGGAACGGCAGCATTGAATTGGAACGCTCCATGTGCATCGGTTGTAAGATCTGCGCCCAGGTTTGTCCGAAAGGCGCAATTTCGCAGGTAGGTGAGTTAAATGACTGAGAAAACTGACAAAACGAAGGGCATTTTACTGGTAGGCGTCGGCGGACAGGGGACTATACTCGCGTCCAAGGTTCTGTCCGAAGGGCTGGTGCGCACCGGTTTTGACGTCAAGATGTCGGAGATTCACGGAATGTCCCAGCGAGGCGGCAGCGTGACGACTCACGTGAAGTTCGGGACAAAGGTGTACTCTCCGATAATCAACGAGCGCGAGGCCGACATACTCGTGTCTTTCGAGAAAGTCGAGGCGGCCCGTTGGCTGGCTTACCTGAAACCCGGCGGCACTCTCGTCGTGAATGAATACGAGATACACCCTCTTTCCGTACTGACAGGGGCGGCCGAATATCCGGGCGACGTTTTGGATAAACTCAAGGCGGCTGTGCCCGGCACGATATCCTTCAATGCGGGGTCGATTGCGAAGGACCTCGGCAACGTCAAAGTGCAGAATATCGTCATGCTGGGGGCGCTCGTTAAAGGCATAAAGCTGGACGGCATCGACTGGCTCTCGGTTTTAAAGGAATCCGTGCCGCCGAAGCTGTACGACCTCAACGCGAAAGCGTTCGATGCCGGTCTAGCGCAGCTATAGATAAACTTAAATCACCCGGAGGTTTTATTGGAATGAAATATAGGGACGAGATAATGGAATCTTCCCTGGGGAAGACAGATCCTGAGATAAACAATCTCATCAATGATGAACTGGAACGCCAGAGGACGCACATAGAGCTCATAGCCTCGGAAAATTTCGTGCCGCGCGCCATTATGGAGGCTCAAGGCTCAATACTGACCAACAAGTACGCGGAGGGCTACCCGCGCAAAAAATACTACGGCGGCTGCAAGTTCGTCGAAGCCATCGAGCAGATAGCGATCGACCGCGCGAAGAGCCTGTTCGGCGCCGAGCACGCGAACGTTCAGCCCCACTCGGGCACCACCGCGAACCAGGGAGCATACTTTGCCGTAATGAAACCGGGCGACACGATGCTCGCGATGAAGCTGGACCAGGGAGGGCATCTCTCTCATGGGCATCCTCTCAATTTTACGGGAAAAATTTACAACGTCATCTCCTACGGCGTGGATCGCGACAGCGAGACCATAGACTACGACGAAGTCGCCCGCATTGCCCGTGAATCGCGCCCAAAGGTTATCGTCGCCGGGGCGAGCGCATACACCAGAACAATAGACTTTGCCCGCTTCCGTGCGATAGCAGACGAGACCGGCTCGATCCTTATTACCGACATGGCTCACATAGCCGGGCTTGTCGCGGGCGGCGCTCATGAGGACCCGGTACCGCACTCGCACTTTGTGACTTCGACTACCCAGAAGAGCCTTCGCGGGCCCCGCGGCGCGTTCATCCTCTGCAAGGAAGAATATGCCGCGGAGCTCGACAGGACGGTGTTCCCCGGAATACAGGGCGGTCCAATCCTCCAGGCAATAGCGGCCAAGGCCGTCTGTTTCAAACTGGCCGCCGCTCCCGAGTTCAAGGAGTACGCCCGCCAGGTTGTGAAAAACGCGGCCGCCTTGGCCAAAGCTCTCCAGGAGAGAGGCTTCCGCCTTGTATCGGGCGGCACTGACAATCACATGATGCTGGTCGATCTGAGGCCGAAGAAGATAACCGGAAAGAAGGCTGAAGTGGTTCTTGAGGACG
>Ga0099364_10001244_pt1 | contig 42570 bp, 49 predicted proteins | sample TergutTh196P3_FD_73070 | JGI IMG/M metagenome (GOLD analysis project Ga0099364, IMG submission 73070) | Microcerotermes parvus P3 segment gut microbial communities from Pointe-Noire, Republic of the Congo - Th196 P3 | ecosystem: Host-associated > Arthropoda: Insects > Digestive system > Gut ...
AAAGAGGTAAGAAAGATTTTATCGAAATTGGTAGGTTTCAATAAGGGCTTATTCTACGATATGCTGGCGGCCAACAGCTATGCCCGGCAATTCAACAACGAACTAAGGCCCCTGTCGGGTAAGCAGATAGAAAATATCAAAAATTATTTTAAAGACGACAAAGAAGATTTCGCAAAAATCCTTTTGAGGAAAAACGAGGAAATCATCCTGTTGGCGGCACAGAAAGACCCATTAATGATAAATGAAACGCCGGCAGTTCCTAAGGAAGAATTGCCGGAGGCTATTATTTCCAAATATAGGGGAAAAGTAGTCGTTCTTGATTTTTGGGCGACCTGGTGCGCGCCTTGTTTACTTGCCATGGAAGAATACAGAAAGGTCAAGGGTAAACTACAAGGCAGAGAGCTTGTTTTTGTGTATATAACGAACGTAACTTCGCCCCAAAAACTATGGGAAGAAAAGATTAAGGGAATAGGCGGCGAACATTATTATATAGATAAAGAAGAGGACTGGGTATTTTTAATGGACACATTTAGATTTGAAGGCATCCCTTCTTATGTGATTTTTGATACTGAAGGAAAGGTTTGTCATAAATTTACTGGCTATCCCGGAAATGAACAAATGCAGACAATGATAGAAAATCTGTTGCCGTTTAGCGATTAATTTACAATTCGGCAAAAGAAAATATAGATCAATTCAATTTCTATATCCCGGTTGCAATGCCAACGCTGTGCCGCCAACCAAGCGCATTTCACTCAAAATCGGCATTTTTTTAAGAAATTCCATAATTATTTTCTATCTTTGTTGTTTCTAAACTATTTAAAAAACGGATATTATGAAAAAATTATTTGTATTAATAGCCTGTATAAGCTATTGTGGAATGGCCTCGGCGCAAGAAACGGCCGACTCCAGCGGATACCAATTTACTACTGTTAAAGAACTTAAGGTAACTCCCATAAAAGACCAAGCCCGTTCCGGCACCTGTTGGAGTTTTGCTACCCTTGCTATGGTAGAGGCCGAATTGCTGCGTATGGGCAAAGGGGAGCATAAACTCTCGGAAATGTTTGTTGTCTATAATAATTATTTTGAAAAAGCCGTTAAATATGTGCGCCTTGGAGGGAAGGGGAATTTTGGGCCCGGAGGCTCGGCCGATGATGTGCTGCACGCTATCAGAGATTACGGTATTGTTCCGCAGGAAGCCATGCCGGGGCTCAATTACGGCGAGGAAAAACACGTGCACGGAGAATTAGATGCGCTGACTTCCGCTTATGCAAATGCCATGCTTAAAAACCCGAACAGAAAGCTATCGACCGCGTGGAAAAACGGGTATAGAGGAATTTTAGATGCTTATCTGGGCAAAATTCCTGAAAATTTTATGTACAATGGAAAAACCTATACCCCAACATCTTTTCTTGCCTCGTTAGGCTTTAACCCTGATGATTATGTGTCGCTTACTTCCTATACCCATCACCCTTTCTATACACGCTTTGCCCTTGAAATACAGGATAATTGGCGCTGGGATCTTTCCTACAATATTCCTATTGATGAATTGATGCAGGTGATTGATAATGCTATCGACAACGAATACACGATTACCTGGGCCAGCGACGTGAGCGAAAAGGGCTTTACACGCAACGGCATTGCTGTTGTACCCGACATTAATTTTCCCGAGTTGTCGAACTCCGAGCAGGCACGGTGGCTTGGCCTGTCGCAAAAAGAGCGCGAGGATCAGTTATATAAATTAGATAAGCCCGGATATGAGAAAACCATTACGCAGGAAATGCGCCAAATTGCTTACGACAATTACGAAACTACCGATGACCACGGCATGTTGATTTACGGGATTGCCAAAGACCAAAAAGACACCAAGTATTATATGGTAAAAAATTCATGGGGCGAAACAGGCAAGTATAAAGGAAATTGGTATGCTTCCGAAGCTTTCGTGAAATATAAAACCATGAGCATACTCGTGCATAAAAACGCCCTTCCTGCCGCTTTAAAGCAAAAATTGGGCATCAAATAAAATAAGCATACTTAACACGATGACGACCGAGCAATTAATAAAGCAGAAGTTACAAGAAGCCATTCAAGAATTATATGAACAGGAAGTTGCCGAAGCATTCCTGCAATTACAAGCTACACGCAAGGAATTTAGAGGCGATATTACTGCCGTAATGTTTCCACTGTTAAAAATAAGCAAACTTTCGCCGGAAAAAACAGGCGAGAGCATTGGGGCATGGCTTAAAGAGCACTGTGAAGAGATTGAAGATATTAATGTAGTAAAGGGTTTTCTTAACATTAAGTTGACGGCTGCTTTTTGGCTGAAACAATTGCAAACGATTGCTCAAACTCCCGATTATGGCTTTTGTCCTTCTTCGGGAAAGACCGTAATGGTCGAATATTCGTCGCCTAACACCAATAAGCCGCTGCATCTCGGACACATTCGCAACAACCTGCTCGGCTACTCGGTGGCCAAGCTGCTTGAAGCCAATGGCCATAAAGTTATCAAAGTAAATCTTGTGAACGACCGCGGCATTCATATCTGCAAATCAATGTTAGCCTGGCAGAAATGGGGCAATGGCGAAACCCCGGAAAGCTCCGGTATGAAAGGCGACCACTTGGCAGGCAAGTACTATGTGCAATTCGACAAAACATATAAACAACAACAAAACGAACTGATAGCTCAGGGTAAAAGCGAAGAAGCAGCCGCCAAGCAAGCTCCCCTCATTATTGAAGCGCAAGAAATGTTACGTAAATGGGAACAGGGCGATAAAGAAGTGGTGGACTTATGGAAAACCATGAACAGTTGGGTGTACGACGGCTTCGACGCTACCTATAAGTTAATGGGTGTTAGCTTTGACAAGATTTATTATGAATCGAACACCTATCTTCTCGGTAAAAAAATTGTAGAAGAAGGCTTGCAGAAAGGCGTGTTCTTCAAGAAAGAAGACGGTTCGGCATGGATTGATTTGACAGCCGACGGCCTCGACCAAAAGTTACTCCTGCGCTCCGACGGCACTTCCGTATATATGACACAGGACTTGGGAACCGCCCTGCAACGTTTCGAGGAATACCCGCTCAATGAGTTGATATACGTAGTGGGCAACGAGCAGGAATATCATTTTAAAGTACTGAAGTTAATACTGAGTAAACTCGGCATATCGCAATTCGGCATGATATACCACTTATCTTACGGCATGGTGGAACTGCCCGAAGGCAAAATGAAATCGCGCGAAGGCACGGTAGTGGACGCCGACGAGTTGATTGCCGAAATGGTCAATACCGCCCGCGAAACTTCGATGGAACTCGGAAAGTTGGAGAACATTCCAATAGACGAACAGCAACAGCTTTTCAGCATGTTGGGTTTAGGCGCGTTAAAGTATTTCATACTGAAAGTTGACCCCAAGAAAACCATGCTCTTTGACCCTAAGGAATCTATTGACTTCAACGGCAACACCGGGCCTTTCATTCAATACACCCACGCGCGTATCTGTTCGGTATTGCGCAAAGCCGAAGAGCAGGAGTTGAAGATAGGACTATATGATGCGCTACTTAATGACAAAGAAGTTGAATTAATCAAGCAATTGGCCAACTTTCCCGAAGTAATCAAAGAAAGCGGAGCAAACCACTCCCCTGCTTTGACAGCTAATTATATTTATGAACTGGCAAAAGAATTCAACCAATATTATCATGATGTAACTATCTTAAAAGAACCCGATGAGGCCATTAAGGCGCAACGGCTAAGCTTGATTCAAGAGGTAGCTCGTGTTATCAAAACAGGAATGGGGATTTTGGGTATTGAAGTGCCGGAGCGGATGTGATTATGAGATTATGAGATATGCGAGTTTTTATTTTATTAACCATTTTAACTGCTTATTAATCATTACTTTTCCCCTACCTTTGTAAAAATTCAACAAGATGAAAAAACAGTCTGCTACAAAACCGAGAATTACCACGAATACAAGCAAGATGAAAAAACAGTCTGCTACAAAACCGCGAATTACTGCGAATACAAGCAAGCCGCAATTATTCACCAAAGATTATCTGACCGGTAAACAGGGTTTTTATATTATGCTGGCTTTGCTTGGTGGGTTAATATTATTTGTATTCAAAGATTTTATTTTCATGCATCTTGTTATGCTCTATAAGGATCTTGGTAGCGATTCCATTAACGGACACTATCCCCTGGTTTATCATGTTTCGGACTATTTACACAATATGGATGGCGTGCCTAAGTGGACATTTTACCAAGGAATGGGACAAGATTATTTAGGCTATCTTTCCGGAAATCCTTTTGAGCTATTGTTGTATTTTGTAAAACCCGAAAATGTTCAATATGCAATAGCCTTTTCTGAAATTTTAAAATTTTTCTTTGCCGGACTTCTGTTTTACTTATTCCTGAAAGAGTTAAAAATATCATCCTATCCTTCAATCATGGGGTCGGTATGCTATGCTTTTTGCGCAATGACAGTAGTTGGTTCTACTTGGTGGGAAACTATTTCCGTTGAACCTTGTATTGCAGCATTTATGTTATATTCATTAGAAAAATTGCTTAATAACAAATGGTACTACTTTCCATTTGCCATAGCTTTTTTGGCTGTTTCCAACCCTTTCCATGCATTAATATACATTGTTGTAATTTTCGTTTATACAGCTGTACGACTCTACTGTCGATACGATGGATGGAACAAAAAGATCTTAGGCTATTATCTTCAAATTGTTGGATTAAGCATTTTAGGTATCGGTGTTGGTGCTTTCTTTTTCTATCATAAGACAGCATTGTTGCTCGAAAGCTCACGCGTTAGCAATCTGGGCGGCTCAATCACTAACTATCTTTTTCAAACTGACGATTTATCAGATAATCTCACTAAAATAGGTCGTTTGTTTTCCAATGACATGTTGGGGTATGCCAACTCCTATCAAGGATCTACCACTTACAACTATATGGAAGCTCCGTTATTCTATATGGGCATTATAAATTTGCTATTATTCACTCAAATCTTTACTTTTCTTACCAAAAAACAAAGGTGGATATTTTTATTTATTTTGACAGGTGCTCTTCTTCCGGTATGTTTTCCTTTTGCACGTTACTTTTTCTGGGGATTTACTTGGAAGTACTTCAGAAACTTGGCTTTCTTCTTCTCTTTGGTACTACTGATTTACTCCGTTCTATCCCTGCATTTCATTATTCGGTTTCGAAAAATAAACAATAAACTTTTACTGACAACCTTAGCGGGAGTACTTATGCTTCTATTTCTTCCTAATATTTTGGGAATAAACAATTTATATCAATCAAATTTACAGTTCTTCTGCCTGATATTTCTTATTCTATATGCTATATGCTTACATCTTATACCAATGAAAAAACTATCACGTTACATTACTGTTATACTAACCCTGTTGGTATGTATTGAGGTAGGTTTTATGGCGCATACTTCTATAACTAATCGTTATCCTTTAACCTATAAAGAGTCTATCAGCAAAGTCGGTTATAACGACTACTCTATAGAGGCTGTACAGGCGATACAGCAAAATGATACCACAGCGTTTTACAGGATGTATAAAACATACGGTTCCGGCTTGGCTATACATAAGAGCTATAATGACCAAATACTACAAAAATTTTATGGAACCATCTCTTATACTTCATTTAATCAGGCAAACTATGTGAAATTTTTAAAAACTGTTGATGCCCACGTAGGTTGGCCTGACGACATCACCAATTGGTTAGACGGATTGCCTGTGAATCGTCCATTACTGCAAATATTCGGCAATGTACATTATAATCTGTCTAACACACCACTGCCGCCACAACTCACTATACTCAATGACTCTATTGGTAAAATCGAGGATATATATATATACAAACATAAACATACCTTACCATTTGGTTACACCTATTCTAAATATATGTTGGAAAGCAGTTTTTTACAACTTCCATTTAAAGATGTAGCCTTATTAAAAGCAGTTATTATTGCCGATGCTGAAAGAGACAAATACAGCTCATTGCAGTTATACAGTTCATTCGATATATTCGACAATTATAACATTTTAGAATTGGCTGAAGATGTTGAAAGACTAAAGGAAGAGTCATTCCGAATCAATCGTTTCACTCAGAATAACATTGAAGGAGAAATTACTATCCATAGTCCTAAATTATTGTTTTTTACGATTCCTTTCGACAAAAACTGGAAAGTCTATGATAATGGCAAGAAGATACCTATGGAAATAGTCAATATAGGATTTAGCGGAGTATTCTTAGAAAGCGGACATCATCTACTGGAATTGCGCTTCGAACCTGCAAATTATTACATAGGTATTATAATATCCCTGATATTTCTGTTAATAACTTCCATCCTGATAATTTGGGATATATGCAGGAAACGACAATCGGTAAAAATTATTCAAAATTAATTTTTTCTTCTACAATATATGGAGGGCGAGCTTTTACCTCCTCAAATAAATTACCGATATAAGTTCCTAATATTCCAATAGTAAGTAGTTGTACTCCTCCGAAAAAAATAATCAGAATAATAGTAGATGTCCATCCTCCTACAACATAGGATTGGTCCATAATTTTTGAGATTAAAGCCCATGCGGCATACAGTATTCCTAAAATAATACTTATCAAACCCAAAGAAGTGGCAATACTCAAAGGCCGTTTTGAGAAATAAAAAATGCCGACTAACGCAAACTTCAATAAGACACGAAAAGGCATCTTTGTTTCTCCGGCAAATCGGGGTTCACGATCATAGTAGTAAGGGATCTGTTTAAAACCTACCCAACTAATTAATCCACGTACATATTTATTTTTTTCCTTCAAGCTATTAAACTGATTGATGGCTTTTCGGTCCACGATACGAAAATCACCGGAATCTAATGGAAACTTGAAGTCCGACATGTAGTTTAAAAAGCGATAGAATACCTTAATTCCAAATAGGCGCAACCAAGGTTCTCCATCTCGTTTTTTACGTACTCCATATACCACACTCGCCTTTTCCTCCTTCATAAGCGCTAACATACCCGGTATCTCTCTTGGCGGATCTTGTAGATCGGCATCCATCATTACGGCTACATCGCCGGAGCAGTGATTTAAGCCTGCAGTTGTAGCATTTTCATGCCCAAAATTACGTGAAAAACTTACAATTTTAACAGACGCATCAGTTGTCGCTATACCTCTAAGTATGTGCAACGTATTATCTTTGCTGCCATCATTAACGAAGAGCAATTCGTAGGGCTCATTAATTTCCTGCATAACAGCAGTAAGTTGTTTATAGGTTTCCGCAATAACCGCCTCTTCGTTATAGCATGGAAGAACTACTGATATAAGCATATTTATTCTGTTTTTACTTTATCCATATCACGCATTAGCTCCGATTTGATGTACAAAATATATCATCTCTTGAAGATTTTACGTTTCATAATTACTTTGTTTTTGTAAACCTATCTTATTTATTTAGCGAATAAAAATCAAGTTGGCGAAGGATAATTGGAGTTGTTTTTACAAAATTTGTGAAATCCATACGCACAAAACGAACCTGCGGAACCGGTGGAATTATTTCCATGATATATTGTCTTTTTCCTTCTTTTGTGTTAATATAATAAGGGTAGGTCAGCAATTCGTTCTTTTCCGACAGGAACATCAGTTGTATCCTGCCATTATCCGGAGCCTGTTCAAAGTTTATAATACAATATTGCAGGCCGCCTAATTCAGGCAATTGATAAACAATTACCGAATAATCTGTAATCCTAAGCGTCGAAATATTATCTTGTTTTACCATCGTTGTATCTGCGTACACAAGGAAACGATGGTCTAATGATATTTTGGATAAGGGAAGCTGTGATACAAACTGCTCCATACATTCTTCACCACAAGCAGAAGGGAGAGGTAGTTGCCAACCGGTAGGGTTAACAGGAATACAAAAATCGGCGCTTCCTTTGGCATCGTATATAAGCGCCCGTTTTTTCCACTGATAATCAATAAACGGAGTAAATTTATAGGACTTAAAAATACCGGAAATCATAAATAATAAAATTACGCCAAACAAAGCTAATTTAATATATTTATAATCGCTTTTTCGGGTTATCAGCGCATTCGCTTCATAAACCAAAATACTCATTACTATTACTGCCGGTATAAATACATAGCGTTGGCCATTGGGCGTATAATTCTCTTTAAACAGCGGTATGTAAAAACCGGATGTTCCTACGACTGCCAGAATAATGACTAACAATAAAAAGATTAAAGGGAAATATAATTTTTTTATTGATTTTCGGCTGAACAATAACATTGTTACTAATAAAATGCAACCTGTCAGTTCCAATATCTGAAAACTGTGATTGGCAACAAAATCAGCAGCGTTCGGCACTATAAGGTCTGCGAAGATACCGGTGAGTACATAGCCCAATATTGCCGGAATTAGGTCTGTAAAAGCGTTAGCTCCTTCGGTAACATTGTCGCGCGACATTAGTACCATTCCTCCTATCACTGCAGATAACACAAAGACCGGTATGATTTTAACGATTTCCTTTTGCAGCTTAAATTTATTAATATTCCAGTATAGCAAGCATAAGGCGGGAAAAATGAGTAATCCGTTCGGTGAAGAAAGTATAATCGCACAAAAGATACATATATCGCGCCAACTTGGCATTTTCCCGGTATGAAAAACGTCCCATAACAGGAAAAAGGCGGTTATTCCTAACCACCAATGGATATTAGTTACATTTCCATATACCTCTGATGCGCCTTGAAACAAAATAATCAATAAACTTAATAATAACCGCAAATGCCATTTCCCCATCCATTCAAATCGGGAAGAGCATATCATCACGGCGCAATAACTACTTATAGCAATGGCAAATAAATTCATAATAGTCGGCGCCCATACAAGTCCCTGACTGAAGATAAAACTTATATAAACAGCAAAAAGAGTTATTGTTCGCGAAGCAATATGTAAGTAACCGGCATAAGGTTTAAAAAGAGATAACCAGCCATCGTCCAGCACGCCGCGTATGAAAACCGCAGCATCTTCAGCCCAGGGCTGAGGATTTAAAAACATATCGGGTCTTCTGGATATAATAAGCAAACAACCTATTACCCACAGTAACAACATACCATATTTCTGTGTCTTTTTCATATCATTTTCTTTTTCTAAACCATGTATTTTTTACACATAACCAGTACCAATGTAAATAATGCGGCAACCACGCCCACAATTTGAAATTGGACTTTCCCTCAGTACGGTCATACCACTCAGATGGAATTTCCGTAATTTTATAACCGGCGGTATATGCTTTAACCACGATTTCCATTCCTATTTCAAAACCGCCGCTACTTTCAACAGGAATAGAATCTAACATTGTTTTGCGGTACATCTTAAAACTATTAGAAACATCGTGAGTTGGAATACGCGTCAACCAATGCAACGATACTCCGGCCATTCTGGCGAACAATCCTTTCAGAAAGGGGCCGCCATGTTGTTTGCCGCCTTTCATGTAGCGCGAGCCACAGACCAGGTCATAACCTTCGTTCGCTATTTTAGCGTACATTGTATCCACTATTTCCAAGCTATCCGACAAGTCTGCCATTATCACCAGCACGGCTTCCTTTGTCGATAACTGCATACCGCTCTTAATAGCATTTAATGCGCCTCGTCCATAGAGGTTTCTCTCCAATCGAACCGAGAAAGGATAATCCGCTTTAATAGCCTCGATTACCGGCAAGGTATTATCTTCTTCAAAATCATACATTATAATTATTTCGACAGGCGTATTAATTTTCGCCCTGATTTCTTCAAAAAGTTTTTGAATATTTCTGCCCTCGTTATAAACGGGAATAACAATATTCAGATTAATCATTGTCTGTTTCTAAAATTAAAAAAGTTTGCTGCCCCATAAAAAAACTGCTAATCGGCATCAATTTCAGATAAAGCCATATAAGGAAAGGATGCTGCGGAAATTTTGATTTAGTAGTGTAGGGTAAAAATTTTCGTTTCCAGTATTTTACTTTAAACCCACACATCTCTCCGGCTTCGATAAGCGCTTGTCCGGTAAGTGCTACCTTATGATCAATAAAATCCCAATAAGCAACGCCTGTATATCTGATATCCGGCTGAAGAATCATTAATGTACCGCTTTGCGTATTATCATTCTTCAATATATTACAACATTTTTGCATAGCCAGCACAACCTGTTCCTTACTTTCCAAATGTTCAAATATATTAGATGCAAAAAGAATATCCACCTTCTTACCTTGTAAATGAACATTCATATTTAAAAAAGAATCTGCTATCACCCGCACATCTTTGCCGGCGTATAATTTTGTATCAGCATTAATATCAAAAGCTACCTTCTCTTTTGCTTTAATATTATTGATAAATTCACAATAACCCGATGCAATATCTATGACAGTACTTTCTTCAGGAATAAATTTTTGAAAAAAATGCCGACATAGAACCTGCCAAATTTTATTTCTCTTTGTCAGTTCTTCTTGATTGTCAAACCGTGTTTTATATAATTGTTGAACATTCATATCATGTATTATATATTTCCTAAAGCCACTTGTTCTTTTACCCAGGGAATGACCTCATCAAGCGTAGCGCTCAAGTCGGTGGCAGCCTCAAAGCCTAACAGCTTCTTTGCCTTTTCAACAGCCGGCACACGTTTCTGCACATCATATTCAAAGGCTTTATCGTGTATAAAAGTTAAGGGTTTGTCGCCGTTAATCTTTTGCCATATTAAGGTCGCCAATTCTTTCACGGTAGTTGACACCGACGTAGAAAGATTGAAGTCGTCATTAACCGCTTTCTCATGTTCAATACACAAACGAATACCGCGCGCCAAATCGCCGCCATAGGTATAATGACGGATTTGATTTCCTTCTCCGAGAATATGCAAGGGATCTTGCCCTTTCAATACTTTCTGCACCAAGTCGGGCACTACATGGCTCATGGCCAACTTTACATTTCCCGATAAAATTTCTTTTTCGTTCTTGGCGCGTTGTTCGCCAATACCTACACAATTAAAGGGCCGAATAATGGTATAAGGCAATTTGTATTGTTCATAAGCGCCCTGAGCAAAATACTCACAGGCTAATTTCTGAAATCCATAAGTGGATAAGGGCGGCGGGCAGTTTTTCTGTTCTCCTTCAGGCGTAGGATATACCGAAGCAGATTCATATACCATGGAAGACGACAAGATATTAATTTTTTTGAGACACCTTTCTTTGAAAGCCCAAATAGCAGCGTCAAAAGTTGAAGCCGTAATACGCTCGTTTTCGGCTAAAAGGTCATAAGCGTACTCATGAAAGTAAGTAATTCCGCCAATCATAGCGGCAATGGCCACTACCTGATCACAATCGGCAATCAATTCCTTCATTAAATCCGTGTCTTTCACATCGCCTTTTATGATTTTATAATTCGGGTGTTTGTCATAGCTTTTTTCTATAAATCCATACTTGCTGTAATTATCAATGCCTACAACGGTATGACCATGCCGCAGCAATTCATCAACCAAATAACCGGCAATAAATCCGGCAGAACCTGTAACTAATATTTTCATTATATTTTTCCTCCCTGTTTCAATACATTCCAAATATCTACTACTTTTTTATTTTTTATATTCAAATTATCGTACTGCTTATGCGGCGTAGCTATGATAATAATATCGCTTTCCTGCAAGACTGCAGCCTCATCTATTATACAGGCATCTTTCACATAAGGGTCGGCGCATAACACTTTTTTGGCTTCTATTTCCAGAATTTTTTTCAGTTTATACGACAATGATTCGCGTATATCATCGCTCTCGGCCTTAAAAGCCATGCCCAGTATGCCTACTTTCATTTCGGAAAGGGTAAACTGTTGTTTCAGCTGTTTAACTATATAGTTTGGCAAACCCTCGTTAATCAACATGGCGGTGTGCCCTAAATGAAAATTGTTATTATTGAAAGCCGCCAACTGCATGGTGTCTTTAAACAGGCAGGGACCGGCAGCAAAGCCCGGACGGGGAAAATCTTTTGTCCTGTTATAGTTGTGGGTCATTGCATAATAAATATTGTAGAAGTCAATATTATAATCATTGGCAATCATATAAAATTGATTGGCTATGGCAAACTTCAGGTAGCGCCACGAATTGGTGAACAGTTTAGCCAATTCCGCTTCCATCGGTTCTACATACACCAAATCGGTGGTTAAGAGGGAAAATAAGTCAGCTGCACGCTTTACGCCTTCGTCCGTGAAGGAAGAGATGATTTGCGGCAGGCTTTCCAATTCTTCCAAAGCCTTTCCTTCCAAGATACGTTCCGGGCAAAAAGCTACATGTATTTTCTTTCCGGCAGCTATGAACCAATCGTTAATCCGCTTGCTGAGGCCCGGATACACCGTGCTGCGCAATATTAGCAATTGTCCCTCGTAGAAATAAGGCATGAGGCCGTCAATTACTTCTTTCATGATACGGAATTTTGGATTCAGGTGTTCGTCCACCGGTGTACCGATAATTAAGACAGCCGTATCGCTTTCTGCTACTACATCAGGTTTAGCGGAAAAATGCAGTTTCCCGCTTGCCAATACCTTTGCAAGCAAGGGTTCTGCATTTTCTTCAAAAAAGGGAATAACTCCTGATTTAATTGTCTCAATACTTTTTTCATTGGTATCATATATGCACACATTTTTACCCTTATCGGCCAAAACAATGGCTAAGGGTAAACCTACGTGGCCGCAACCGCCAATTACACAAACATCGTATTTCATCATATTTTAATTTTAAGGCTTAATTAATCTACAAAGATAAAAAAAAAATGTTTATTCCTGAAAATATACCCGTTTCACCCTTCTGCCAATAGCTGTTAATACTTCATAAGGTATTGTTTTTAAGGTTTTTACAATTTCCATTATAGGTAGCTTTTCTCCAAAAATAATCACTTCGTCATTTTCATGGGCTTCGATGCCGCTAAGGTCTATCATGCACATATCCATACACAGATGGCCGATAATCGGCGCATATTGTCCGTTTACCAACACTCGGCCTTGTCCCTTGCCAAAGGAGCGGTGCAGTCCGTCGGCATAGCCAATGGGAATGATGCCAATGGTCATAGCTTCGGGAGCAATGAAAGCCCTGCCGTAGCCCACCGCATCGCCGACCGAAAGGCGCTTGATTTGCGAAATTACCGTTTTCAAGGTACTTACATTTTCCAATTGCCTTTGCTCAGCCTCGTCAGCACCCACGCCGTACAGGCCAATGCCGAGACGCACCATATCAAACTGTGCATCGGGGAAGCGGGAGATGCCGACCGTATTAAGAATGTGCCGTGTTATCGGATATGCGTAAGCGTCCTGCAAGGCTTGGCTCATTTTTTTGAAAGCGGCAATTTGCATGTTGGTATATTCATCGAAGCGAATTTCATCGCCGGAAGCTAAGTGGGAAAAGACCGAAGCTATGCGTAATTCGGGGCTTATTTTCAATTCACTAACCAAGGCCTCCATGTCTTTTTCTTCGAAACCCAAACGGTGCATGCCGGTATCTAATTTAATATGCACAGACACAGGCTCTGCCCGTCCGTCAATTTTTTTCTTCAACAAATCTAATACCCGAAAGCTGTAAATTTCCGGTTCTAAATGATATTCCAACATCTTGCCCAAACTCTGCTCCTCAGGATTCATCACCATAATCGGCATAGTAATGCCCGACTTACGGAGTTCTATTCCCTCATCGGCATAAGCCACCGAAAGATAGTCAACCCTGTGGAACTGCAGCAAATTCGCGATTTCATAGGCCCCGCTGCCGTATGAGAAAGCTTTGACCATAGCCATTAGCTTCACGTTGGGCAAGAGCTTAGCGCGATAATAATTCAGGTTATGCGCCAAGGCATTCAGATTGATTTCCATTACTGTTTCATGCGCCTGCTGTTGCAAGGCTTCGTCAATCTGCTCAAAAGCAAATACTCGCGCTCCTTTCAACAAAATAGTTTCATTATGCAGGGAAGTAAAGGGAAAATCGCGCAAGAAAGCAGCGGTATCGTGGTAAAATAATTTTTCCATGGTAAACTTTCCTGCTTGCCGCGAAATATCAGGCCCTATACCAATTACCCGATAAATATTTTTTGATTGAAATAAACGGGCAATAGCTTCATACAAGTCCTCATGGTTGCGGCCGCTTTCCAAAATATCAGAAAGAATCACTGTTTTTTTGACATGCTGCTGCTGTTGCGCTAAAAAATCGACGGCTATCTGCAAGCTATTATAATCGGAACTGTAGCTATCATTAATAACGGTGCAATTATTGATAGCTTCTTTCAGTTCCATGCGCATTTCAATGGTCGGAAGGTCCTTTATATGTTTGACTATATAAGCAGGCGAAAGGTTTAAAACGAGCATGCAAGAAAAACAGTGCATGGCGTTTTCGAGCGAGGCCTTATCGGAAAAGGGCAGGGTAAATTTTATAGTAATATCTTGATACTGAGCAGAAACATTTGTTTTCCCATGAGCAGTTTCTAAAGATAAAATTTTTAAATCACAAGTAGAAGAGTAGCCCCAAGAGAAGTATTTGGTGTTTTTATTTTGCCTCGGTATGGCAAGTTGCTGGTCGGCGCAATAAATCAATGTTTCTACTTCCGAAAACAATTTTAACTTTTCTTCTAATTTCTGCGTTCTATTATCAAAATATTCATCATGCGCAGCGCCTATATTGGTAAGAATACCAATCGTTGGTTTTATAATTTTCTGAAGGCGGGACATTTCTTCGGGTTGGGATATTCCCGCCTCAAAGACGGCAATTTCGTCTTCGGGGCGCATTTGCCATACGGACAAGGGAACACCCACCTGACTATTATAACTTTTAGGGCTTTTCACTACCTTTTTAGCAGCCGACAAGAGGTGCGACAACCATTCTTTCACAATGGTTTTGCCGTTACTTCCAGTGATGCCCACTATCGGAACAGCAAAGCCTTGCCGATGCGCTGCCGCTAATTGCTGTAAAGCCAACAAGGTATCGGGGACAAGCAAGAAATCTGCATCTCTCGCATCTTTCATATCTTCAGGAATATAGCTTACCACAAAATGCCGCACACCTTTTTTGTATAGCGAGGCAATGTATTTATGGCCGTCATTTCGGGCAGTATGCAAGGCAAAAAACAAGCAACCCTCTGCCACCGCCAGCTTCCGACTATCGGTCAACAAGGAAGTAATAACAGCAACTCCGCCATTGCAGGAATGGAGTTCGGCCTTAATTACAGCAGCGATATCGGCAACGTTGTAAGGATAGTTTTGCATAATGAGTACAAATGTACATAGATTTTTCCTATCTTTGTAGATTATTTTAACAAAAATTTATGTTCGAGAATTTAACAGATCGGTTAGAAAGGGCCTTTAAGTTGCTGAAAGGGGAAGGCAGAATTACAGAAATAAACGTAGCGGAAACCTTGAAAGATATCCGCAAAGCCTTGTTGGACGCCGACGTTAGCTATAAGGTGGCCAAATCATTTTGCGATGAGGTAAAGCAGAAAGCCTTGGGACAAAACGTGCTGAAAGCAGTACGTCCCGGACAGATGATGACCAAGATAGTTCATGACGAATTGGCGGCCCTGATGGGCGGTCGGGCCAGCGATATTAACCTGAAAGGCAGCCCTGCTATTATCCTGATTGCCGGCCTGCAGGGTTCAGGTAAGACCACTTTTTCGGGTAAGTTAGCGTTGAATATCAAGAAGAAAGGACGCCAACCGCTCTTAGTAGCCTGCGACGTATATCGTCCGGCTGCTATTGAACAGCTGAAGGTGCTTGGCGCTCAAATTGAAGTACCTGTATATACAGAGGAAGGCAACCAAAGCCCTGTTCAGATAGCCCAGAATGCCCTCCGATACGCTAAACAACAGGGATACAATACGGTAATTGTCGATACGGCCGGCCGTCTGGCTATTGACGAGGCGATGATGAAAGAAATCGCCGCCATCAAAAAAGCCATAGACCCCGGCGAAACCCTGTTTGTGGTTGATGCCATGACGGGACAGGACGCGGTAAACACCGCCAAGGAATTTAACGACCGCTTGGACTTCGACGGCGTTGTGCTCACTAAGTTAGACGGCGATACCCGCGGCGGGGCAGCTATTTCTATCCGCGCCGTAGTTAACAAGCCCCTGAAATTCACCAGTTCGGGCGAAAAGATGGAAGCCTTAGATGTGTTCCACCCCGAACGTATGGCCGACCGTATTCTCGGCATGGGCGACATTGTGAGCTTGGTGGAAAAGGCGCAGGAGCAGTTCGACGAAGAAGAAGCGCGCAAACTGCAACGTAAATTGGCCAAAAACCAGTTTACCTTCGACGATTTCTTCAAGCAGATACAGCAAATCAAAAAAATGGGAAACATCAAGGACTTGGCTGCTATGATACCCGGCGTAGGCAAAGCGCTTAAAGATATAGACATTGACAACGATTCCTTCAAAAACATAGAGGCTATCATACAGTCGATGACCCCTGAAGAACGCGGAAACCCCACGCTGTTCAACGGCAATCGGCGTAAACGTGTAGCTATGGGCAGCGGTACTTCTATTCAGGAGGTAAACCGCTTGGTGAAGCAATTTGAGGATATGCGCAAGATGATGAAAAACCTGTCGGGCGGCGGCGCAAAAAATATGATGCGGGCAATGGGGAGGAGTTGAGAATTGAGAATTGAGAATTGAGAATTGAGAGTTGAGAGTTGAGAATTGAAAATTAATATAATGATTTTATTAGATGGAAAGGCAACGGCAGAGCGGCTGAAACAGGAAATAGCGCAGGCCGTACAGGAAATTAAAAACAGCGGAAAAAGAGCGCCGCATTTAGCAGCCATATTGGTAGGCAACGATGGCGCAAGCGAAACTTATGTCAATAGCAAAGAAAAAGACTGCCTTGAAGTAGGCATGGAATCCTCTGTTCTGCGTTTTCCTGCAACAATCACGGAAGCGGAATTACTGCAAGAAGTAGCCAAAATCAACCATAATGAGCATATCGACGGTCTGATTGTGCAGATGCCCCTGCCCAAGCATATTAATGAACAAAAGATAATAGAAGCCATTGACCCCGATAAAGATGTGGACGGCTTTCACCCTTTGAATGTAGGGCGCATGGTAATCGGTTTGCCCACATACATTTCAGCTACGCCCGACGGCATCATGGAATTGTTGGCCCGTTATAAGGTGGAAACGGTCGGAAAGCATTGCGTAGTCATTGGCCGCAGCAATATAGTAGGCCGCCCTATGGCCAACCTGCTCTCGCAAAAAGCAAGTCCGGGCGACTGTACTGTAACGCTATGCCACAGTCGTACCAAAGACCTCAAGGCCTTTTGCCTGCAAGCCGACATCATTATTGCCGCCTTAGGCCAAGCCGAATTTCTGAAGGCCGATATGGTGCGTGAAGGAGCAGTGGTTATAGACGTAGGTATTACCCGTGTGCCCGCCCCCACCAAAAGCGGATTTAAGCTATTGGGCGATGTTAAATTCGACGAGGTAGCGCCCAAATGCAGCTACATTACCCCTGTCCCGGGCGGCGTAGGGCCTATGACCAGAGTGTCCCTGCTAAAAAACACACTGAAAGCGGCGAGAGGACGTGAAAGCATGAAGGTGTAAATTTGTAGTTCATATCAAAAAGATTTATATTTTTCACAATATTTGTAGTTCATATCAAAAAGATTTATTATTTTTGCAAAAATTATAGCTTATGTCAAAAACATTTGTAAAAGATGATATAATCATTCGGAAAGAATATTTGAACAAAATAACCCCTTTTGTTAATAAGCAATTGATTAAAGTGCTTACAGGACAACGGCGTGTAGGTAAAAGTTATATTCTGAAACAGACCATTCAACACATACAAGAAGCTAATAACAAGGCACATATAATTTATATTGACAAGGAAAACTTAGATTTTTCCCATATAAAGTCATCAATTGAGTTAAACGATTATGTCAAAGTAAATACGAAGCAAGGTGTGAAAAATTATATTTTTATTGATGAAATTCAAGAAATTACTAATTTTGAAGTAGCCCTGCGAAGTTTGCTTTTAGACGACACGTATGATATTTATTGTACAGGGAGCAACGCGAATATGCTTTCCGGAGAAATAAGCACCTATCTTAGTGGACGTTACATTGAGATTGAAATTTATTCACTCTCGTATTCCGAATTTTTACAATTTCACAAACTTGAAAATAATGATGAGGCCTTAAAATCTTATTTACGGTACGGCGGGTTACCCTATTTAAAACATTTAGAACTTAAAGATGAAATTGTATTTGACTATTTGAAAGGGGTATATAATACCATTTTGTATAGAGATATTGTAAAACGACACGATCTGAGGAACAGTGTGTTTCTTGAAAATCTCGCTAATTTTCTTGCTGATAATGTAGGACATCTGTTTTCGGCAAAAAGTATTAGTAATTATCTGAAATCGCAAATGACAAAAGTGGCCATTTCGCAAGTAATTGACTATCTTCGTTACTTAGCCGAATCTTACATGATTCACAGGGTAGGCCGTATGGATATTTCAGGTAAAAAAATATTTGAAATCGGCGAAAAATACTATTTCGAGGATATCGGATTGCGCAATGCTTTTTGGGAATATCGTCCTGATGACATTGGAAAAATCATAGAGAATGCTGTATATAAGCAATTAGTTTATAATAACTATAAAATTAAGATAGGTCAACTTGGTCGTCAAGAGGTGGATTTCGTATGTAAAAGAAACGGCGAATATCTTTATGTTCAAGTTTGTTATTTACTGCATAGTCCGGATACTATTGAACGTGAATTTGGCAACTTGGAAAAAATAAAGGATAATTACCCGAAAATAGTAGTTTCAATGGACGATTTTCATGGCAATAGCCGTAACGGTATCAAACATTTACGATTAAAAGAATTTTTACATCTTAATGTATAATTTTCCAACCGATTTTTCCGCCGTAATAATAATTGCCTTGAAAATCAGTAGATAACTCTACAGCAAATACCCAGTTGCCCCAAAAAGCGCCTCCCTCTAACTGTCCGTAGCCGGCGGTATTGGCGCCTGCCAATATAAAAGGTGTCAGATTGCGTTCAATGCTTTTAGTAACAGTAACTACCTGCTGCCTCGGACGATAATCCAGACTCAACAATTGCAGGCGGTTGTACTGCACGGCGGCCGAATAATCAATCACAGCCGTAGAGTCCTCTACCAAGCGGCCTGCATAATCGCGTTGCAGAATCCAGTCGGACAAGATGGCGGCAGTATCAATAATCTGCGTAACGGTTACCGTATCCGTCAGCCAGAGCCACTCCGGAAGCGCGGGTACGGAAAAACGGAAGGCTTCGGGATTCACTGATACCTTTACCGGCGGTAAATCCCTGTAAGCCACTACCGTTTTTTCCACTATCCGCACCGATTGACGGCCGAAGTAATAACCAACGCAAAACAGAAGGACAGCTGCGCTGGCAATAGCAAAAAACTGCCGCATCAGAGGTGCAGTATTTGCCGGCGGTTAGTTCCGGTACGTTTCAGGCTCACATGTATCCAGCTGTAGCTCTCCTCGTCAATCAACTGGTCGAACTGCAAACCGTCTAAGGCTATGATCTGGAAAAGTTTCCTGTTTTCTACCGGGCTGCCGGCAGTGATGTCGGCAGCCTCTCCACGAAGGTGCTGGCTATTGGCAACCCCTCCTACCCTTTTGTTCACCTCCGGACTTCTGAAACCGCTGTTTACGTTGATGGGTGCGCCGTAAACTGTCCGCAGGGGGTCTAATATTTCCAATACCAAGTGTTCTAAGTTCTTGATTTGTTCTTCATCGGGTTCGTTGGGTAAACCGGTAGAAGTAACTGTTAATTCTTTGAGTGTAAAGTATTTCATAATTATTCAATATTACTTCATTAATGTGTGATTTTATCGTTTTCAATATCGGAGCGCAGGGTTTCCTCTATTTCTTCTTGAGTGGAAGGCACAAGAAAATCAGTAGTTGGACCTTGTGGATGCTTATGATTATGTGTCTTGTACTCATCAAGCAGGTCGTTGAACGCCTTTTCAATAAGGTTGAGCCGTTCGGTTAACGCTTCTACTTTCACCAAACCGCCGTTTTCTCCCTTGTTAAAAACTATGGTATCGTCTGCGGCCATTTCTACCCTGTCTATTTCCGAAAACATGGCGACATAGGCGTCGGAGTGATTGATTTTGGCGACTAAGACCTTGCTGCCTATTTTGGGTATGATGCGCCAGTGCTGTTTGTTCTTTTCCTCTTCCTTATCTTTTGCATTTTCATCAAAAGCCGTTAGCCTTACATTTACCAAAGGGGCTATCTTCTCATTGTCGGGTTTAACATCACAGGTACAGGCATCTTTGTTAACGCTAATAACCGTGCAAATCAAGGCAGCGTCTTCTTCCTTGCCGATAACAATCTTGCGTAAAAGTTCAGCCAAGTTGGCGGTGTTTTTGAGATCACTGACATAAGTTACTTCCTGCCGATAGCCCGATATGCCGAATTTATAGGTAACGCCTTTAACCAAGTACTTTTCAGGCTCTTTTTTTGCAGTATTATCCGCTGTCTTATTCGTAACGGTAATACGGTCGCCCTTCTTAACAAAGGGCTCGCCGAATGCCGTGAAAGTACCGTCTTTTTCCTTCAACGTACTGTCTATAATAGTAAGCCCTTTTTGGAAATTTACCGGCTTTGCTTCCTTGTTATAAGACGTATCATCTTTGGTAATTGCACAAAAGGTATCAAGATTAAAGAAAAAATAAATGTTATATTTCCGTCCCAGAAAATCAAGCGTCTGGGCCATCGAATCGGTTTCATCTATATTTATGGTGTTAAGTGGATAATCACGAATATCAGTAGTCCAATCTTTAAATTCCTTAATATTTGCCTTAATATACATATTGACAAAATCTTTGAGGTTCGTTGCCGATATACATTTTGCCTTGAAAGTCGTGTCTTTTTGTTTTAAGCGCCAGGTATTGCTTTCGCACTTTACTTCTATGTAACGCTTGACTATGGCGTTCTTCTCATATTCATCCTTTGGAGCTACACTGTCCACATAGCCTGTAAATACGGGATTTAGTTTATCATCGCTGCCATAGCCCAATTCAACCCTGATAGTGTCTCCCGGTTTTATAAGGTCAGTAACATTTTCCGCAGTTATTGCAGTCTTTCCATATTTATATTTGGAAGCTATTTGAACAGTGCAGGTATCCGTCATCTTGTCAATGGAGCTTACCACTTGTACGTCCTGCACATGACGCAAAACTATCGGCTGCCTGTTTTGTTCTACAGATAGCGACTTAATTGGCAATTCAATGAATGAGGCATCTGCTATCGGTACAGCCGGAAATAGTACCGGTTGAAGATTTGGCGGTATTGGCGGCAAGTCCGACTGCTCTATCGGCCGCGTCCATGAAGAATCGGTTTGTGGCTTTAGTTTCGCTTCGATGGCTTGTTTCTCTTGTGGTGTAATTGTTATTCTACAATTTAAAACGTACATATTTGTAAAAATTAAGTATATTTGTAAAAAAATTAAATGTATGAAAACATTGTATGGTATTTTAATTTTAACCTTTTGGTTATTCGCAGCTTGTGCTGTTAGACGGCAACCCGTAGAAACTGCTGAGGAAAGATTTCAAAGGCAAAGATATCCTATGTCGACTCAAACTACACTCGCTCAACGATTGGAAAAATTGCAGGCCTTAGATTCTGCCCAAATACACGAGGTGCTTAGGCTTGGGGGCTTGTATATAAGAGCAAATCTATATGAAATATTTGGGAGCGAATTGCTGAATATCCCTTATACGGTAGTGATTGACACTTTAAGAAAAACAGATACCTTAGTGCTAAAGTCTAGCATTGAAGGCGGTCTACTCAAGTATCAGGAATTGTACGGCAACGCTAATCCTGCTAATCCTTACGAATATATTTCCAAAACAGGCATTTACACTAATTGTATTACCAAAGATTGCAAATGTGGGAGTAACAAATTGTATGGACGAGTGATGGTAGTTACTTCCGGCGGCTGGTTTAAGGTTAAGATTTCAAATATTGCCGAGTTAGACGTCAGAATAGTAACCGGAGAACCACGCAGGTGCGGCGACTGGTGCTTTGTTTATGAAAGAGCCGATTTCACTGTACAATTCGTTGACGAAAACGAAGACTTTACCATCAGGTTTGTGAATTAAGCAAGCGTAACTTTTCATTCAATTTCTCGGTGCTGCAGGCGACTTGTTTTGCGGCACGGTTCTACAATTTAAAACGTACATATTTGTAAAAAATTAAGTATATTTGTAAAAAAATTAAGTATATGAAAACATTGTATGGTATTTTAATTTTAACCTTCTGGTTGTTCGCTGCTTGCGCAATCAGTCAACGTCCTTATGATCCTGTTAAAGATAGAGGAACTGTTCGTGACCCCAATAGATGGACTCCTATGGGAACAAGGGTGGAATGGACGCTTGCTCAACGATTGGAGCAATTACAGGCCTTAGATTCAGCCCAAATACATGAAGTGCTTAGACTTGGGCACTGTTATGACGAGCTATCAAAACTTCGTAGAATTTTTGGGGACGACTTGCCGAAAATTCCTTATACGATCCTGATTGACACTCTAAGAAAAACAGATACCTTGTATTTAGTTTCCAGACTTTCAGTAGGTATTAGCAACTATCAGGAATTGTACGGCAACACTAATCCTGCTAATCCATACGAATATGTCTCTAAAACAGGTCATTATACCTACATTACTAAAGATTGCAAGTGTGGGAGCACTAAATTGTATGGAGATGTGCAGGTAGTTAATTCCGGCGGCTGGTTTAAGGTTAAAATTTCAAACCCTGCCACCTTAGATGTTAGAAGAGTAACCGGAAAACCAAGCAGATGCGGCGACTGGCGCTTTGTTCACAACGGAGCAGACTTCACTATACAATTCGTTGACGAAAACGAAGACTTTACCATCAGGTTTGTGAATTAAGTAAGCGTAATTTCTCATTCATTTTCTCAGTGTGCAGGCGACTTGTTTTGCGGCACGGTTCTACAATTTAAAACGTACATATTTGTAAAAAATTAAGTATATTTGCGAAAAAAATTAAGTATATGAAAACATTGTATGGTATTTTAATAGCTGTCTTATTCGTGGCTTGCCACGTTAGCCAACCCCGTCCTTATGATCCTAATAAATGGACTACGGAGGCAACAATTACTCAACCGACACTTGCTGAACGCTTGGAGCAATTGCAGGCCTTTGATTCTGCCCAAATACATGAAGTGCTTAGGCTTGGGTACCTGTATGAAAGATCAGATCTAAAGAAAATGTTTGGGGACGACTTGCCGAATATTCCTTATACAATCCTGATTGACACTTTAAGAAAAACAGATACCTTAGGGCTACGTTCCAGACTTAGAGATGGTCTATCCAACTATAAAGCATTGTACGGCAACACTAATCCTGCTAATCCCTATGAATATATCTCTAAAACAGGTCATTATACCTACATTACCAAAGATTGCAAGTGTGGGAGCACTAAATTGTATGGAGATGTGCAGGTAGTTACTTCCGGCGGCTGGTTTAAGGTTAAAATTTCAAACCCTGCCACCTTAGATGTTAGAAGAGTAACCGGAAAACCAAGCAGGTGCGGCGACTGGCGCTTCGTTTACGGCGGAGCAGACTTCACTATACAATTCGTTGACGACAATGAGGATTTTACCATCAGGTTTGTGAATTAAGTAAGCGTAATTTCTCATTCAATTTTTCGGTGCTGCAGGCGACTTGTTTTGCGGCACGGTTCTACAGTTTAAAATAAACATGGCACACTATGCAGGAGGTATTTCATAATTTTAGTCTTCAACAATATTAATTTTCATCTTATGTTCTATCTCCCGCTTTCCCCACTTCTTTATGAGCCCGAAAACAGGATGGTCGCTAAGTAGAGCTAAATTTGTCAGTATGCTCCACAGGTCGAATCCACAAATAAAACCGGCAAAAATATTAGGCAAAAACATTACCGGAATAAAGCTTACAACGTAAGTATCCAATAAATACGCTAGAATAACACATATTTCAGCGCCTATCAGTTTCCATGCCGTTTTCCATGCCTTTTTACTAATAAAACCTTCTTTTCTTATTTTAAACGACACTGTTATTCCCAAAATAAAATCAGTAAGAATAAAGACAAATATAACTATAGCAAGTATGGTTATAGGTGAGAATATACTCAGCAAAGAGGTTGTCAAAGCTATTGCTTTACCAAAGTGGCCTATGTTTAATACATTATTCATGATTTCACTATTTTAATGCTAATATTATTGTTGTCAAGTTCATAAATTAATTACAAAAAATATTATACATGGAACCGGGTAAATCATTCAAATCAGACGGCATTACAAAATAAGCGGCCGGGACCGGCGTTCCGGTATCTACAAGCGGTATATTATTATAATAGGATGGAATGCCCACAATAACACCATCGCTTCTCAGTATTCCTTGATGAGCTTGTGTCGCCTCCCCCCAATTCGTAAGATAATGTACTGCTTCAAAAGTTACAGGGTGGAGCACATACACGCTAAACGGCGTACCGTTGCAGAATCCATACAAATAACCATTAACACCCTGTCTTAAGCAGACTATCTGATAAGAAAAAGAAGAAGTGAACACCGTTGTAACAAGGTTGGTTTCAGGATCAAACCGTAGAATTTTTTTATCTTCCTGTACTATATATATGTACCCATCGAGCGATAGAAGCATGTTGCTAACAGTATAGTTTAAATCAGCGATAACTGTTGCAGTATCATGTACAGGATCAATACAGGCAATCTTATTCATTCCGGCCGCATATATTTTACCGTTAGGAGCTAACACAGCCCTATGAAAACCGGTATATAAATTAACAGGAGGGCTATCGAAAAAATAAAAACTGTCGTCGGCAGGGTCAATAACAAGCACCTTATTGCCGCTGCTGCTCCCCATCGGCCCATAGTAAATCTTACCGTTAGGCGCTAAAACCCCCTTTTCCCATTTCCATGATCCTGACGGTAAACCGGGTATTTGGTAGGTCGTCATATCCGGTTTTATTACCAAAATAGTATTGGCCATTTTAGGTCCAACATATATATTGCCATTAGGAGCCAATACGCCGCCAAACCAGCGTTCACCGCCTGCAGATGGCAGCGGGTATTCGGTAATGGTGTTATCAGAAGCTATACGCATAAAACAAGATTCTGCATTCGGAGGCGCCACAATGTCTTCGTTTGGCAGCATTACTGCTACTCCAAACTGATCATGATAATAAGCATAGCTCCTAATCAACCGAGAAATAAGAGGCGCAGGCGGTGGCCAATCAAGAGCAGGTAAACCCTCTAAATAACTCCGTCTCATAATTCGCTAAAATTTTGTTCGTTAAAAATTTCATCCACTTCTTCGCTGCTTAGGGCCTCTTCAATCAGGTCCTTTAGTCTGTAAAATTTGTTGCGCATGGATAAAAAATACTCCCGCATGGCAGTTTGTCGCTCTTCCGAGTCTTCATAAACAGTCGAATAAATGTTGTCCCGCACATACTGCGGATAGCTTTGCAAGGCGGTTATTTTCGAGAGTTCCGAGAGTTCCGATATTCTCAACGCCTTGTAGTCTTCTAAGGGCGGAATATAAGGAGCATACAGTTCGCAATTCAGCGTTTCCTGCAACGAGGCCTCCGGGTGCGCTTCATAAAAGGCCTTCTGTTCGGTAGTTAGCGGTATAAATGTTTCGTAAGAAGACATGTTGATAGTGTCTTCAAATTTCCATACTTTTTTATTGTTGTGATAGTACTGCATATTAGTTGGTTTTTAAGAAGTTTTTAATACGATTAGATCTTTTTCCATGCGAAGTTGTTGGTTTTTAAGGGTTTTTCAAATACGGTAACAACCGGAATTTCGTCACTGTCCATATATACCGAGAGTTCACGCACCATACCGAGAGAGCAGGCTGTGTAGGCATCTTCGGGGCCGATGCAGTCGGTAATTAAAATCTGACCTGCGCATTGCAGGTAGAATAATATTTCCGGTTCCACACCTGCAAAAAAATTGGCGTCCATGGATATGGTGCCGTCATCGGTGATTTTCACATAGCAAGGCTCCGTGATGGTTGATGCGTTAAATTCCGCAGCGGTTTGTTTAATTGTTTTTAATATCCGCAATTGATTGTAGATACCGCCATGGGCATCTTCATTATAGTTATGCTCCTGCAACTGCTGAGCGGCTGTTTGCTCCACAACTGTCAGGCTTTCGCTATCGGCCTTCAGGTTAAGGGCCTCCTGCAAGCCTTCTATTCGCGCGGCAGAAATCATTTCGTCTTTGTGCCAAAAGGCGTCTATCCAGGCGGCAAATTGCTCCGCCAGCGGCTTAGCCCCTTTGCTAAACCATTGTTTAAGGGTGTTTTTGTCTGTTGTTGCCATAATGTTTTAAGTTATACTGTTTTTATAATGAATGCCAGAACGTAATATGGAGGACGGTTTTCGTGAGATTGATTCTCGCCTTCATAAGGAATATTGTAGGGCGCATGTTTTATATCCGGCTCTGTTTGCCAAGCGCCACTATCCGCAGTTGTTGGGGTAACGCTTTCACTACCGGCTGGTCGCCGCATTAATCCGAAACCTCCGAGTGGAACCTGCTCACCCACATAATTAAGATGATTATGCTTCGGCATCTGATTCTTAGTCAGTGTAACCCCCATTTGTCCTCCCTTATTCCCGATTTGTCCGTAGTTTTCAACAGTTACACCGGGATTATCTGTCGGCGTATTTGCTTTACCCGGATAATATCCGATAATAAAGCGTCCGCGCAGGTCTGGTGTGGCTACGCCGTTTACGGTAGAACCGTCGCACAGGGCAAAACCGGTCGGAATAGTGTGCGGCTGTCCGCTCCACATGATAATCCCGCCCTTGGGCATGGCGTAATTTTGCAATAAGGCCAATTCAGCCTTAGTCGCCGAATTTTCCAGTAAAAATTTGTTGGTCGGGAAAGCTGTAAATTCGTCCCACGCAAAAGTATCGACGTTGCTTAGATTAGCGCCGAACTCTACATGCCGTTTGGTATAGGCATCAAAATAGGTTTCGCTGCCGGCCGTTATCTGCTCTTTGGTTTCCACTATGCGTACCGTAGTATGCTTTGTTCCGCCTTTAAAGGGTATGATTTCTCCCTCAACCACCAAGACGCCGGCAGCTACCGTTTGTCCGTTTTCCTGACAACCGGAGAGAATGTAGTTTCCACCAGCCGCACCGGCATACTCGGCAGCCAGTAAGATCTGCTGCTGTATAAAATCCAAGCCTTGTGTTGATAAGGGGAAACTGTTTTTTTCAGTGTAATTTGCTTTATTCATAATGATATTGTTTTATAATAGTTTATAGTATAAGTCTTACCCGGCAATTTATAAGTGTTCAGGTAATGAATAATTTGATGCCGGCTGTTCCCGGGAGTTAAGGGAGGCGGCACATTTACCGTAAAGCCGCCGATGTCCTGAATAATAGCGGCAGTACTCCAAAACAGCGTTTCCTCAATTAACAGATAGTGATTAAATACCAGGTCTTCGTGCCAGGCATACTGCCATACTCCCTGCTGTATGCCGTCCGTAATGGTAATTTGGTTTCCGGCTTCGGGAAATTTTAAGTTCAGGAGGTAACGCAGGCGGCAAACCTGACCGTTTATTTGCAAATCGTTCAAGTTGATCTTCCGATTGGTGGAAAAATCGGTATGCAGCCTGCTCACCGGAAAGACTGCCGACTGCAGGAAGGCCGTGATTAACGGCTTACGCAAAAAGGTGGGCAGCAACAGCCCGACTAAGCGCGTAAAGCTAATTTGAAATAGTTTCATAGGCTATAAATGTAAGGTCTAAATCATTTTCATCGTAAACAGCGTAGTAACCCGACTCCGGATTAGCCTTGGCGTCTATGTCTGTCCAAGGTGCTTCGTCATCGCTGCGCGTTCTTGCCACTATCAGTTCGGGAATTACTACGCCCTCTATTTGCTGAAGGGCGTCAACCAAAGCTACATTACGGTACTCGCCGTTGAAGGGCAAATCTTTGATGAAGGCCCTGACAGTGTCCTGCACAGGAGTAGTTCCTGTGCGAATAGACAGGCCATTGCCGTTAAGCACCATAGGATCATAGAATATTTTCATTTGCAAGTAAAAATAATCGGCCGGCTTATTGATTATATTTACTATAACTCCGGCGTCTTTCACTTCTTTGAGATAGGCGGTCAAACCGATCTCTTCTTCTGTACCAAGCGGAGCCATGGCGCCATTATTTTCGGCAGCCACCTTCAGATAGACCACGCCCGATTTTTCCATAGCCGCGGCATACTTTACCACCTGCGCCGCAGCAATGTCGCTTTCCGACAGAAGCGAGGTGTCATAATAATCGGCCCCATCGACTAATTGAATACCTACGCCATGCAGGTAGGCCTTGGCCTTGGATACATACCAGCGCAGGGTATGGGGTTTCATTTCTCTGATTAGGCCGGCAACTTCCTGCCGGTGCAAGTCGAAAAGTTTTTCGAGCGCCCAAACACAGGCCGCTACAATGTAAAAGAAGACGCTTTCGATGCCGGCTTTACTGAAAAAGCGGTCGAAGTCCTCTCCTTCTCCAAAACCGTAGCGCTGCCGCACCTCTGGGTACTGCATGAACGCTCCTGTCATTTCATCTTTGATTTCGTTGATTGTTCGCATAAAAAAATATAGTTTAAAGTTCAAAAGTTTATAAAGTTTAAAAGTTTATAAAGTTGGCTATGATACGGCGAAGTCGTAGTGGACGCGCCAATATTCAATGCCTTCGGGGTAGTCATCGGCAAGGTCTAATGCCGTTGCCGGGCTCAGGTTATTTATCCGGTAGTGATTCGCTACTTCGGATATTATTACCGACGGCATGGTCAGTTCCATGTTAGGCTTTAGTTCGTCGGTAACGCTCAGGCCGTTATCCGCCGCGAGGTCAAAGGCCGCCGCTATGCTTCCGGCGGTGATGAGCGCGATGTCGAACAGGCTCTGTCGGTCTTTTACTGTTGTGTACATGTTGGTTTGATGATTTGATGATTTGATGAAGATTGATGAAAATTGATGAAGATTGCTTCCTGCTCGTTCCTCGCAGTCGCAATGACGGAAGAAGGTTGTTTTTCGTCATTGAGAGGCACGAAGCAATCAACGTTTAACGCTTTGCTCATTTACTTATTTACTATTCACTATTCACTCGGCGAGGATTTTCCCATAAGCTATGTGAACTCTTTTCCCGGAGCAAACTAATGGTTATACTACTAAATGGATAAACAGGAAACCGTAAATTTTGTACCCGCTATAATTTCAAATAAATTTAGTACCTTTGCGTTTGTAGTAATAAATTATAAGAATGAATAAAATATCAAAACGTAAAAACGAAATTCAACTCACAGATACAGAGGCTGAAAATATTTTATTTTCCAATGTTGCTCAAATCGTTGAAAAGCGAAAATTCAATGCCATGTCGGCAGCTAACAGTCAAATTGTTTTGATGTTTTGGGAGATTGGCAAGTACATTAACTCCGCAGTTTTGGGCAGGGAGCGTGCAGAATACGGGAAGAGGATTTTGTCGACAGTGTCGACAAAATTGGTGGAAAATTACGGAAATTCTTTTGTGGAAGCTAATTTGTATCGAATGAAACGTTTTGCAACGGTTTTTGGCGACATAGAAGCAATTGTCAATTTTATTCCGTTTTTGAGCTGGTCTCATTTTTGCGAAATTATGCGAATTAAAGATAAACAGGCACGATTGTACTACACAAAAGACGCAGCAGAACGGCAACTTGGTATCAGAGAATTGCGACAACAAATTGCACGAAAACCTTTTGAAAGACAGGAAATTGCCAACACACAACTCTCGGAAAACTCGAAAGTGCCATTCAATGTATTCAAAGACCCTTACCTGTTAGACTCATTGGGCTTAAAGGATAATTTTTTGGAAGCCGATTTGGAAAACGCTATTTTGCTTGAATTAGAAAAATTTATTCTCGAATTTGGGAGCGGGTTTGCATTTATGGAAAGACAAAAGCGAATTATTGTTGACGGCGATGACTTCAAAATAGATTTACTGTTTTTTCACAGAGATTTGCGACGTTTGGTTGCGATTGACCTCAAAACGGGTAGATTCAAACCGAAATATAAAGGACAAATGGAATTATATCTTAAATGGTTAGACCGCTATGAGAGAAAAGAAGGCGAAAATTCACCTGTTGGTTTGATACTTTGCACCGAAGCGAGTCGAAATCAGATAGAACTTCTTGAATTGGACAAAGCAGGAATTGTCGTTGCCGAATATTGGACAAATCTTCCACCGAAAGAACAGCTTGAAAGTAAGATACAGTCAATTATGGCAGAGGCAAAAGAGCGTATTGAACGTAGAAAATCGCTCGAAACTTCAAAAGAGCAAAGGCAAATAACCTAGTTTTTAGAAAGTTGAATTTTTGAGCTAACAAACTTGGATATGTAATTACCTGATAATAAATAACTAATTTTGACGTCAGTCAGAATGTACAAGGACACATCACTGCGTCAAAGGATTATTTAATCAAAATGTCAAAGAACTAATATAATTTACTTGATAATAATTACTCAATGTTTAAAATTGAGAATTGCGACGTACGTGAAGAGTTATGAGTTGTGCGACCACTAACAACTAACCACTATTTCCCTCCGTCATTGCGAGCCGCGTCAGCGGCGAAGCAACCAATTCTCAATTCTCAACTCTCAATTCTCAATTGATAGTGATGCTGTTCTCCGTAATATCTATCTTCTGCACGTCGAGGCCTTGGGAGTGCAGCATTTCCATGGTGTCTCCTGTCCAGAAGGGGTCGTAGTTGCCGCCGAGCAGGCGCTCGACGTAGGCGCCAAGGGTGGGGGCTTCTTTGAACTCGCCCGGATAGGCGCGGACGATGTGTTCGGTTAGCTGCGAGCGGTTGTCGTCAATAACTAATCCGCCGTTTTCTACCAGTAAATCGCCGGTGTCGTGGTCTAATTGGATACCTTTCATTATTGTTTAATTGTTTAATTGTTTAGTTGTTTAGTTGATGAAGATTGATGAAGGTTGTTTTTCGTCATTGCGATATGAGTTATGAGTTATGCGATTTATTAATCATTAACCATTATTTATTTGCCGTTTAACAATACTTGATACCTGATACTCATCACTCATCACTCATCACTCATCACTCATCACTCATCACTCATCACTCATAATTCATCACGCATCTCTCTTCACGCTTCACTATTTACTTATTTACTTATTTACTATTTACTTATTTACTATTTACTTTTCAGCTCAAAGAACCTGTTCCGGTTCCGGCAATGGTGCCGGCGCCCGATGGTGTAGCGCAGGTTCCTGTAACAGTAGTGCTAACCGTAGCGCTTTTCAGGTAGCTGTCGATAGCGGTAGCTAATTTGTCGGCTAAGTCGCTGCGTGCCTCTTCGGGGTTTTCCGTTTTGGTTGATTGTGCGGTGAAGGCTGCTTCAATAGCTGCTTTCAGGGCGCTTTTTACTAAGGCCATAATTATTCCTCCAATAATTGGTTAATTTTTGTTTTTATTGTATTAAATTCCGACAGGTTGATAGGCACACCCGATGGACCTGTGCCGGTCGTTACCTTAAGATTCATAATGGCATCTAACAACATGTTAAAGGCTTTACAGAGGCTGTAATGTTCATTTCTGATACGGACAGTGTCTATTTCGGAAAACATGGCGACGTAGGCGTCGGAGTGATTGATTTTGGCGACTAATACATAACTTTCTTCTTTCGGTTTTATCAGAAAGTCGGGGGTTTCGCTGTAAGCATTCAAGCGTACATTCGTAAGCGGCGCGATGTTCTTGTCCACAGGACTCACATCGCAAAAAGCGCCGTTCACTTTATCCACCGTGCAAATAAGTATTTGCGGCGATTCGTCTGAAAGGACGATTTTTCGTAATAATTCAGCTATGTTATTCATATAATTCATAATTTTACTACAGAAGCGCTTTCTACCCCTGAAATGAATGGTTGGTTTCCTAAAGTAATTTCCTGGCGGTAGCCCTTTTCTCCAAAAGAGTAGGTAACCGCCTTGACTAAAAACCTCTTATTGTCGCGCTCCTTATTATCATCATCGAAAAAACGGACTATATTGCCTTTTTTGACAAAGGGAATTCCGAACGCGGTAAAACTACCGGACATTTTATTGGCTGACATAGAGTTATATATCTTTTTAGCTATATCATCGGCTTCTTGCTGCGTAATAGGCGTTTTCCATTCTCGTTTATGCACAGTATCCTGTGCATCGGACGGATACTTACCATCTATCTTTGGTGCATTTTGCACTGTAACAGGACCGGAAACCATCACCTGAAAGGCAGAATCCTCTTTCTTAGTATAAACCAATGTGTCGCTTATAACATTGCATTTCTCGCCGTTAGCGTAAAAATTTATGTTTTTTTCACTCTTGAGTGGCTGCATAAATTCCGAATAGGCAACAGCGTGGAAAACGTCGTCTATGAAGAAAAATTGCAGAGGGAAAGCGCCCATAATATTTTCCAACAATTTGGCTATGGACAGTTTTGCGTCAATAGGGTATTTCCCTAAGCAAAAATCGGGTACAAAGCCTAATTTCAACTCGTGTTCATCTAAAAATGTCTGAGGTATAAATTTATTGATCACCTCAGATAACATTAATTTTCCATCTTCTTTGGGTGGTAGTAAGTCTGTTTTTTTTCGTTTCAGCAGCCATGCTTTATCTTCACATTCAATAAGAGCAGGGTTGGAATAGGAAACGTCTTTACTGATAAATCCTTCAAACACAGTATTAAGCTTCTCACCATAACCTAACTCTACTTTGACACGATTTCCTTTCGCGAATATTTTCGTTAAGTCATTTTCCCTGTCTTTTTGTTTAGCGTATTTTCGAGGCAGTTTAATTTGACAGGTATCGGTAAGCGTATCCATTGAAGTAGTAACAGTTACACTGTTCACATGCTTGAATGCATAGTTAACTTTTTTTCCGTCTTTTTCTTTTGTTTCGATTATTATTTTGCAATTTAAAATATACATGGTATCTTTGTAAAAAAATGATTATGAAGTACAGTTACTTTTTGTTATTTTTTATTGTTTTTTGTTATTCCTGCGAAACTACTAAACAATATCTTTATGCAACGGAAGCAGATTATCCTGCAGTTCGTAAAGCAAATCCTAGAGCTATTATAACCATTGATCCGAGAGAGTTGTGGCCGGGACGTGTGGACTCACTTTGGAACGCACAGGTAGATGTAGTAGAAAAATATCGAAATAGTCCTCTTTGGGATTGGAGAGATGATCCTCCGGCTGCCACAGGGAGTAGTTCATCATCATCATCTTCTTCTTCTTCCGGCAGTTCTTCTTCATCATCAAGCGGTGTTTCGTCTGACTGCACCTGCAAGGGCATTCCGCTCTATGGGAATGTGGAAGTAGTCAATGCCGGCGCCACATTCAAGGTTAGGATCGAAAATAGCGGATTTGCAAATTTAGAGGTTCGCACAACCATTGGATCACCAAGCAGGTGTGGAGAATGGCGTTTTGTTCAAGGCGGGGCTGATTTCACTATTGAATACGTTATTGGGTTCGAAGATTTCACGATAAGATTTTTAAATTATTAAGTTGGAATTTTCCTTTCAGTTTTGCAGTATTATATCGGAACCGAGTCTAAAACAGGCTCATCAATACAAGACAAAAAAGTGAGGGTGTATTGCGGTGTATTCAAGGGCAAATCCTTTATATTTTGTTGCACTTTAAAATCTTTCAGCAGCAGCTTAGATATATTGAATGTTATTAAATAGGCGGAAGCAACAAAAATCGGTTCCTGTGCTTCCGCGCACTTCCTTAACAGTAATAATGTTTCCAGCGGTGGGGTATTCTTTAATATGCTCATCAAGTTTCCGGTTATAATCACCTCATAATCATTGCCACAGATATATTCTTTTACGGTATGCCTCCTGCCTGTCAAGGGAGTTTGAACTATAGTGTTTTTAAGTGTTACATCTATCTTTGGATCTATAGCTACAAAGCCCCAATTTATGACTTTAGACCATATTTTAAAAACAACAACATTAGATATGTTTGTTAGCAATTTTGCAAAATCGGAATAATTTTCACATACTTGTAAATCATGAAACGGATCCCAAGTTTCATTCCACGCCACTCCATTCCATTTGATGTGAACAGGCTCCTTCTTGTTTTCTATTATTTTAACTTCTATGGGCTTTGGTTTTTCAGTTTCCTCCTCTTCGTCATCGTCATCTGTTGAAGGGTCTGGAGGGTCTGGAGGGTTTGTGGGGTCCATTGGATCCGTAGGCTCAAAAGGTTCTGTGGTATTAATTATTTCTTCCATTATATTGAATAATTAGTATCGTTTAAAATTGTTTGTAAGGCATCGGTCAGTTGCCGCATAAAGTCGTTGCTGTCGCGCGTGGCGTCCTGCACCGTCTCAAAGGTGTTGTTTACCGTACCTATCAAATGCTCGAAAGATACGTTGTAGTTGTTCACGGTTCCGCCGCTTCCGCCTCCGGCGCTCATATTGTCCTGCTGTTGCAATAACAAAGACTGTTCTATGGCAGGGGTGGAGGAAGAAGGTTGAAGATTGCTTCCTGCTCGTTCCTCGCAGTCGCAATGACGGAGGAAGGTTGAGGAAGATGGAGGAAGATGGAAGATTGCTTCATCGTCATTGCAGGTTGCTTCGTCCCTCGCAATGACGGCGAAGCAACCTGCAATGACGGAGGAAGATGGATAAAATGTTTTTTCTTCCGTCATGGGTTCAGCGGAAGTAAGCTTTTGCAAAATGGCAGCAGAGGTTGAAGGCTCAAAGGTAGAAGTTGCAGGATTATCCGTAAACCTGTTAACTTGTAAGCCTGTTAACTGAGAAGGCTGAAAGGTAGAAGTTGCAGGATTATCCGTAAACCTGTTAGCTTGTAACCCTGTAATCTGAGAAGGCTGATGGGTTTCGGCGGGAAATTCCAAGGCCTCCAATTCTGCCGTTCTGTAAGAAAGTCTGTTGAACAGGCGTTGCTGCGCGGCGTCTAAGGCCTGCCACAGCTGCTCTGCGGCTGCAAAGGGCAACTGGGCGCTGCCGGTACTCACGGTATAGTTTAAATTGTTGTCCATTATCAATTAGTTTTTGTCATTTGTTCGCGCACGAAGAGGAGATCGCTCCAGGCTTCGGCTAATTCTTCAAGGCTCATCTGTTCCAACACCTCCGGCGTGTAATGGAGGTAGTAGCGTACGAAAGCCCGCATCATCCGGTATTTGTAAGCCGCAGCCCCCGCCAGGTCGTGCCGTTGCCGCACGCTTGGCTTTTCTATCTTAGCGAGGGCTACAGCTCCTCCAGGCAGCCGTCAACTTTTTTAATGATGTTACCTAACCACTCGAATAATCCCAAACGATAGGCGTCGTCTTTCTTAAATTCTTCATCGCCGGCAAGCCAGCAGTTTTCTACCAAGGCCGCATCAAACTTTATGGCGCTGCCGCCCGAAAGCGCCCTGCAGGCGTCAATCACCTGCAGGGTGGGGGCTTTCAGTAAACAGCTCTTACCGTCGTCGGCTGTGTAACGGAATACGCTTCCGTGGCGTTGCTTATAAGCGGCTATTTCTTTTTGACTGAATTCCATAGCGGTCTTATTTAAGCATTCCAAATAATATGTGAAGGAACCAAAGGCAGCGTAACTTCCAACTTCGTGTCGCCTTCCTTTGCCGACATGGCATTCTCGGAAAATTGACAGTTCTTAATTACGTGCTTTACAATCTTATCGTTGCCGGGAACAACATAGCATACTATAATGTCAAAAGCAGGCAGGTCTTGCAGTCGGCCGGTAGCCGATACCTCGCGTAAACTCTCTACAGCGCTCAGCAAAAGCGTTATTTTTGCCGAGGCCTCAATGCGCCCGTAGCCGCGGCCTATGGGACTTTGACCTGCGCCGTAAATGTTTTCTACTTTCTGTTTGTCGGCATATTCGATAGCCGTAATGCCTGTTTCGGCAAGACCGGCAATATTGGTCGTTACGCTCGACCAGCCGTATTCCGCCCCGTTAATCATGGGCATGTTTCTTAATCCGTTCATATTAGTCTAATTTAGTTGTATATCCAATTTTTACGTTGATGATGCGCATTACGCCAACCCCTACTTTCTTAATCATAAATTCGATGGTAGAGGTAGCCAGCACATCTTGGTCAGGGTCAATTTCTACCTTATAGCCCGACAGTTCGCCTGCCCGCTCCATGTCTTCTAACTGGCGGCCCGCTAATTGCTCAAGGAAAGTAACCGTATCGGGGCGCAACTGTCCGCTCTCGGCATTCACATAAATCGGACTGGCAAGGTAGGGCAAGAGGTAGGTGCGAATCCCGCGAATAGCCTTGTCGATGGTACGCACGCTTTCGATATAGGCATAGTCGCTGGTGGCTGTGTCCATGGTATGGCTGTCGTTCCAGAAACTGCCGGCCAATCCGGGGTAAGTCAACAGGAAAAGATAGCGCTTCTCGTCCAAACTTTCTATCAGCGATTTATCCGTTTCCTTTATCAAGGAGCCGTCGGCAAAGGCCGGCGTAGAAATCCCGCTGGGGAACTTCTGAATCCAGGCTATGCTCTCGTGTACCGAGGCCTTGCTCAGCGCACCCAAAGCCAAGCCAAGGGCAGTTACCGAGCCTTTCTTTTCGGAGTCGGCATACAGCTGTGCGCCTACGCTCTCGGGATCGCCGTCCTGTGCAATCACCACCGACACGTTGTACTGTCCCACGCCGCTTATAGTACTGGTTGACAAAGCAGCAACATCGACAATATTGCCGGCATAGAGTATGCTCAGCGGCGTGTACTTCGCTTCAAGCCACGTAGCTACAGACTGCAGGGCAGTTACATCTTGAGCAGTTACATTTTTTACCGGCGCATACACTGCTATTTGGCGTAAACGTCCGTCGGCAAAGTTCTGCATTGTTTTTACCTCATTGAAATCGTAGGTACTACCACTCGGAGTGTTGAATAAGCCTACATAGAGGGTCATGCCGGGGTTAATGCGCAGGGCTTCGCTAATGTGGTAATGCAGGGCGCGCACATACCAGTTGGAAGCATCGGCAGTAATTCCCAGCTTTTCGGCCATCTCTAAGGAACTGACTCCCAAGATACGGCTACCAGTCGAAAAACCTGCAATCCCGTCAGGAACAGGCAGGTTAGCATCGGGAAGGTACATCAGCAAACCGCTGATGTGGTCTTCTCCGGGCAGCGTTTTAGGCACGCCGCCCTGTCCTTTTGTAAAATTTAGTTTGTTCATTGTTTTGTGTTTTGTTTAAAAATTGAAACTTATATAAGTAAAATGTCTAATTGTCGCTAAAGGTGAATTCGCTTTTGGGCGCGGTCGGCAATAAAATATAGCTGTCGGACGGATCGTCGTACACACTGGTTTTGAAATCGCTGCGCGCTATCACAAAATCAGGGTCGTCAAGGATAGCCTCAGCTACCCGAATCAGTGGCTGGAAGGTGTTGCCGCTCAATTTTTCCAAGGCACGGAAAATAGCTTCCTGACTGTCGAGCAATAACAGACTTTCTATCTCCTGATCGGTCGTATCCAGCGTGTCGGCGGTTTTATTTAAGTAAAGGCAAACCGATATTACGGCCTCCCCGGTCTGGTAGCCGCCGGCGGTTCCTAACCAGTCCAACTGTTTAATTTCGATTAAGGCTGCCGGCAAGGGCAGGTTTTCGTGCTGCCGGTAAAGGTCTAACTGGCCTTTTTGCAGATCAACATACAGCAATTCAGGCAATTTATCCTGAAGGCGGTCGCGTATGGAAGTATAAATTTCGCTTTGCATAGTTATTTATTTTTTACGATGCAAAACTATGACGAGTTTTATGAAGGATTGCAATTTGTCCGATAAGTTGCGGAGTTATCGGACGAGCCGTATAATTTTACAATTTACGGATTGACAGATTTACGAGATTACCTACGCCGAACAGGGGTTACTATAGGTTGATATAATATGCTTTAAGGAACAAATTTACCCTTTCCACACAACGGCGCAGGACAGGATTGAAGGCATTGTTTTGTGCATCGAACTCTTTTATAGCGCTTCCTACCGTAGAGCGGTTGCAGTTAAGGAAGGCGCCTATTTCGGCATAAGTGTAGCGAGGACACAAGGAGTGTAGATGATGAAAGAAGATCCAACGGGCATAAACCTGCTCTGTTTTCCGACTATGCTCTTTAAGCTGGGCCATCGAAAAGCCAAGAATCAATTGTATCGCATTAATTAGTATCTCTATATAGGAATATTGCCGTATCTCGTATTGAAGACTGTAGAGGTCAAGCAACTCAGTAATATTCGCTAATTCAGTCTGAAGAATACTGTCTATACCACTGATAATCAAGTCCGTCATTGTGTTATTAGATTAAAGGCGCGTAATCAATATCTGACTTATTCATTATTCAACAAGGCACAAATGTATGAAAGTAAATTGTAAAAACAAATTTTTTCAACAAAATATTAACAAAATGTTAACAGGATTTGGGTCTATGACAAAAATTCTTTTATGCTCGAAAATATTTCAACATCACAAAAAAATATATCACTAACCATCAATAAGTTAGCACTTACTGACATAGCATAGATGTAATGCAAAAACAGCCTTTTTAAAAATCGACCTTGGTGAAATCGCGCTGCTCTTCACGTACCGGATCTTCCGGTAAACGTTGGCGAACAAAGTCTATCACCTCTTTCAATCCTTCTGTAAACTTCTCAAAATCTTCTCTATATAAGAAAATTTTATGCTTTTCATAAGAAAAACGGCCCTCGCGATCCATTCTCCGTTTGCTTTCGGTCAAGGTAATATACAAATCGTTACTTCTTGTTGCTTTCACATCAAAGAAATAAGTCCGTTTACCTGCACGTACCGGCTTGGAAAACACGTCTTCGCCGCCATGTTCTGCATATTCGTTTTTTTCAAAATCTTCCAACATAGGCTCTCTTTTTTTTTATTTCACATTGCAAATATAAAAAAAAAATATGATTTCTTAGTATATTTTAATGTAAAAACTTATCTTTGTAGCAAATTTTAGGAAATTAACTATATACTTTCGTTATGTTGACACGCCGGTTTTTACGTGTAAAGGCATTCAAAATCCTCTTCAGTTATGCTTATTCGGACAATGATTCGTTGTTACACGCAGAAAAAGAGTTAAATCTCAGTTTTGAAAAGACTTACGACTTATACCACTTCCTCTTTTCCGCTATTATAGCCGTGGCCGATTATGCTGAAGAACGTATTGAAACAGGGCTGAAAAAGTTCAAACCAAGGGCTGAAGAATTAGACCCAAACCGAAAATTTATCCGTAACAAACTAATAGCGCTTATAAGAACCCATAAAGACTTACAGCAATATTGCAGTAAAAAGGGGCTAAATTGGCGAAATTATCCGGAAACGGTTCGCTCCATATATCAAAATATGATTGAACACCCTTATTATAAGAACTATATGTCATCGGAAGACAGTTCCTTTGACGAAGATGTTCGATTTGTTCATAACTTTTTCCGACATGAATTTGAAGGTGTAGAAAAAGTAGAAGCGCTTATTGAAGACCTGAGCGCTTATTGGAGCGATGATATTGGATTTGTCTTATCAAATATCATTCAAACACTTGGAACTTTCAAGTCCAATCAGGAAGAAGTACCGACCTTACCGACTATGTTCCGCGACAAAGAAGATCAGGAATTTGCCCAAGAGTTGCTCCGTCGGTCGATGATGCACTTTAAGGAATACACCCAAATGTCGCAGCAATTTGTACAGAATTGGGACTCAGAACGTATTGCATACGTCGACATGGCATTAATTGTTATGGGAGTGGCTGAGGCAGTATATTTTTCTAACATTCCGGTAAAGGTTACCATTAACGAATATGTAGAGATCTCCAAATATTACAGTACCCGCAATAGCCATATTTTTATTAACGGCGTACTCGACAAGATCATACAAAACCTTTTGCAGGAAGGAAAAGTAAAAAAAACAGGACGTGGATTAATTCAGGAAAGTATTAACAAAAAAATAAAATCTTAAATAATAAATTATGAGAACATTTGTATTCCTTACAGCACAAGGAACAGAACAGATTCAAGAACAAGTACAAGGTACAGAACAGGTTCAATCGTTCACGCAAGGAACGGAACAGCCCCAGCCGGAAACAAAAAAACAAGAAGCAAGCGGCGGAGGCATGAGCTTTATGTTTATGATGGCCTTAGTGTTCGTTGTTATGTATTTCTTCATGATCAGGCCTCAGCAAAAACGGCAAAAAGAATTGCGCAAGTTCCGCGAAAGCCTGCAAAAAGGCGATAAGGTGGTAACCAGCGGAGGAATTTACGGCACTATTATCGAAATTAAAGATCATTATATTTTGGTGGAAGTCGATCAGAATGTAAGAATGCGTTTCGACAAGTCCTGTATATTGAAAGATATGTCCGATGCCCCGACGAAATAAAATATTCAGCCCTAAAGTACTGTTTTTTTTGTTATGCTTGCTGATTTCTTCTATTGTGTGGTTAATCAATAAGTTGACGAAAGAATATTCCTACGAGGTGCCCTACAGGGTTTGTATATACAGCAGTACCAATAATATTGAATCTTTATGCGCCAATAATCTTATGTATGTAAGGGTAGCAGCAAAAGGCTTTGATATTATGAAACATCGTGTGAATGTGAAAGAACTGAATATAGACATCAAAAAAACAAGGCTTTCCGTTCATACCGACGAATATAATGCGAGTGAATACGTTTTGCCTACATCTCTGATACAGAACGCTGTAAAAGAAGCTATAAGCGAAGAGGTGCGCATGGAAGCCATTATTACGGACGAATTATCATTTAACGACAACCAATAGACTGAAAATATGTTTAAAGTTGGCCTTAGCGGAGGTATTGGCAGTGGAAAAACAACCGTTTCCAAAGTTTTTCAAACCTTGGGCATACCGGTATTTTATGCCGATGCTACGGTAAAAAGCCTCTATGAAACGGATACGCGCTTGCAAGAGGCTATGGTCAATTTGTTCGGCCCTACGATTTATGAACAGGGACAATTGCAAACGCAAGTGTTAGCAAGGCATATTTTCAATGACGACCGTTTACTGCAAGAGGTCAATGCGCTTACACACCCCTTAGCAGCAAGGGCGTTTACAGTATGGACGCAAGCGCAAAAAGCGCCTTACGTATTGCTTGAAGCGGCTATTTTGTTCGAGAGCGGAATGGCCGCCGAAATGGATCTTATGATTAGCATTTCGGCGGCGGAAAGTGTGCGAATAACCCGCGCAGCGCAGCGCGACGGAAGCTCGGAAGAAGAAATCAGGCAGCGAATATCGAAACAATGGAGCGACGAACAGCGTAACGCCAAAGCCGATTATGTAATCATCAACGACAACAAGGAAGCACTGTTGCCGCAAATAATAACTATTCATGAAAAAATTTTAACATTAATATGAAAACCAATTTACAAAAAGTATTTGCCATTACCGGATATCCCGGATTATTTACCCTTGTATCACAAGCCCGCAACGGAATTATAGTGGAATCATTATATGATAAAAAACGCATGTGCGCAGGCCCTTCCATGCGTGTTACCGCTTTGGCCGATGTAGCTATGTTTACCGATAAGGAGGAGGTTCCGCTGCGGAAAGTTTTAGAGAAGGTGAAAAATGTGTATAACGGCGAAAAATCCATAGACCACAAATCGGATACCCCTACCCTGCTTCAATTCATGGAAAGCGTAATGCCCGACTATGACCGCGAGCGCGTATATCCTTCGCATATCAAAAAATTAGCGGAGTGGTACAATGTATTGCAGGAAAATGGTATGCTGGACTTTGAAGAAGAAGAAGAAGAAGAAGAAGAAGAAGAAAAAAAAGAGGAAATGATTAATGAATAATGATAAACAATAAAATCATGAAAAAACTATTAGCCATTGTATTGCTCCTGAGCTTAACGCCTGTCGTCTTATCGGCACAGGGCTTTTTTGACCGCATCTATATCGGCGGGGGCGGCGGCCTTACCATTAGCAACGATTACACCAATATAGCCATACAGCCTATGCTCGGTTACCGCATTACCGAAATTTTTTCCGTAGGGATACTGGCTGCTTATGAGCATTCTTCGGGTAAAGGCTTTGATTATACTGCCAACAGTTATGGAGGCGGAGTATTCGGGAGAGCCGAAGTTCCTTTATTCGCTAAATTCGGCTTGGTGGGACATGCAGAATACAGTTTTCTGAACAGCAGTATTAAGTCGAATGGCAACGAGTGGTCTGCTTTCAACAACTTTTTACCTGTAGGCGTGGGTATCTATACCCAGTCGGGGCGTTCACGCATCAGCTTAGTGGCGCTGTGGGATCTATTCCACCTCAGCCAATATGGTTCGGGCGGACCGACATTGAGGGCGAGCGTTACGTTTTAGTTATGAGTTATAAGATTGCGGTGTGAATTTTAAATAAGTATTATCAATATGCAACCTATAAATTACGAAACGGCTAAGGAATTGGGACTTCTTCCCGAGGAATTTGACAGGATAAAAGAAATATTAGGCCGTGTGCCTAATTTCACCGAATT
>Ga0099364_10001245_pt1 | contig 42560 bp, 39 predicted proteins | sample TergutTh196P3_FD_73070 | JGI IMG/M metagenome (GOLD analysis project Ga0099364, IMG submission 73070) | Microcerotermes parvus P3 segment gut microbial communities from Pointe-Noire, Republic of the Congo - Th196 P3 | ecosystem: Host-associated > Arthropoda: Insects > Digestive system > Gut ...
GCGCCAAAGCCCTGTTTTTAAAAGAGGGTGGCAGCCGCGTAAGCGGCGGACGGGTGTTTTTGAAATTTGACGCCGCGTACGGGGAGACGAAAACACCCGCCGTCTGCGGACGGCACCCTCTTTAAAAAAGAGGGCAAAGTTGATTTTGCGGACGCGCAATGCGCGCCCCTACAAATTAATATTTATGAGGTCGAAAACAAAATGCCCAAGAAAAAATTTTTTATCAGATATTTTTTAATACTCGCCGTTTTTATACTGGCGGCGGTCGTTTACGGCGCGGCTCTCCTTAATCTTCAGTTCGCCAGAGCGGAAGAGTTTCTGCGCAGAATCCGCTCGACTTATTCCGTGACTTTTGTTATTCCGGCGGCGAGGGGAGAAATCTTCGACAGGAACGGGGAGCCTCTCGTCACGAATAAAATAAGCTATGATATAATTATCGACGGAACGAAAATGTCCGGCAGGAATATAAGAGACCACGCGGGAAAAATTATCGGGCTGGTCGAAAAAATCGAGTTGTTCGGAGGCCGGACGGAGCCGGATTCTTTCCCCGTTATTTTAATAGAGAAAAACGGCGCGGCAGAATATTCCTATTCTATGGAGCTCGCGTCTAATCCCAACGAAAGGGTAAGACTCGACAGATTTCTCGCGAGAGAGGAAAATAAGCTGAGCCCTAATATCTCGGCTGAGGAGCTCGCCGCTTTCCTTACGGCTAAATACAGACTCGACGAACATATGCCTCCCGAAACGAGAGACCCCGCGATATTCAGAAAAATACTGGGCATATGCTATGATTTCGACAGGCTTAATATTCTTGCGGGGGATAATAAATATAAAATAAGTTCGGATATAAACGAATCGCTGAGGACTCTCATCGCGGAGAACGCGGCAAACTATCCCGGGGCTGAAATACGCAGGACTTACGAACGCGTATATCACTATCCGGAATCTATGCCGCATATTCTGGGGACAATCGGACAAATCCCCGCGGGCCGCCAGGACTGGTATCTCGAACGGGGCTACGAGCTCGACGCGATAGTCGGCAGAGACGGCGCGGAGAGGGCGTTCGAAGAATATCTCCGTGGAGAGGACGGTATTATAGAGAGAACCTACGACCAGGATAACAATATAGTAAACGAAAGATTTATAAAAGAGCCAGTCGCGGGCAAAAATATATTCCTGACAATCGATATAAAGCTTCAGCGGGTCGCGGAATATTCCCTTGGAAAGACAATCGGAAGAATACATGAGCTTGCGTACACGAGAGACGACCCGAGGAGAAACGGTCTGGACGCGAACGCGGGGGCCGCCGCCGTAACCGACCCGAACACGGGGGAAGTCCTGGCTCTCGCGACTTACCCTTCTTACGACATATCTCTCTACGGCGAAAAATACGGCGAACTCGAGGCGGACCCCGACAAGCCCCTGTTCAACAGGGCGACGATGGGTTTGTACGCTCCCGGTTCGGTTTTCAAAATCGCGACGTCCGTCGCCGCTCTTTGCAGCGGGGATATAAATCCCAATACGCATATACTCGACAGGGGAAAATACACTGAATATCAGGACTATCAGCCCGAGTGCTGGCGTTATTCTATGTACGGGGTGACGCACGGATATATAAACGTCGGTCACGCCCTGGAAGTATCGTGCAATTATTTTTATTATACGGTAGGGCAGAGAATGGGAATAAATACGCTCACCCGGTATTCGCGCTTATTGGGCTTGGGAGAATTAACCGGCATAGAAATAGGCGAAACTGCCGGGGTTCTGGCTTCAAGAGAGGCAAAGGAAGCGTCGGGCGGGGTATGGGTCGGGGGAGACCTGCTGCAGGCGTCGATAGGTCAGTCAATAAACCAGTTCTCGCCCCTTCAGACCGCGAATATGCTCGCTACCGTCGTAAACGGGGGAGACAGATATAAATGCAGGTTGTTATCAAGCGTAAAAGAATACGGGACGGATAATATATATTATTCTCCGGGAAGCGAGATAATTAACTCGGTCGATATAAGCGCCGCGAATTTAGACGCGGTCGCAAGCGGAATGAGAAACGCGATCGCAACCGGTACCGGAGCGATTCTGTTCAACAGAATCCCGGTTCAGGTCGGGGGAAAAACGGGGACTGTCCAGGTTGCGGCGGGAAGAAGCAACGACGCGACGTTCGTCGCGTTCGCGCCGTATAATAACCCCCGATTATCTGTGTCCGTCGTAATAGAAAAAGGCGCGCACGGTTCATGGGCGGGATTTGCGGCTGAGGATATAATCGAATATTATTTCGGCTACAAAACGTTCGAGGAAGCTATGGACATGGATATTGGTATTGATATTGATTTGGATATAGAAGATATGGATTTAGAATAATATGGGTATATAAGTTAGGAACAGACCACCCCGCCGTCTGCGGACGGCACCCCTCCACGGAGGGGAATGGGTAAAAAACGTCCGAATTTACAGAAAAATTCCCCTCTGTGGAGGGGTGGCAACACGAAGTGTTGACGGGGTGGTCTGTTTTCAATTAGAAGAATAACGTAAGGAGAGAATTTTTTTATGGAAGACAGAATAATTTTTGAATGGGAATCAGGAAATAATATTGATAATATTGATAACGGGGAAAAATGGCGGAGATGGACTCCGCGGGAAAAAAGCGCTCCGGCGTTCGGCGAAAACCCCGGAGGTCTGAAAGTGACGGGGAGAAGTACGGCAATCGGCGGCTATGAAACGGGTAATATCCCTGTGACCGGAGGAAAAACCTATCGTCTCGACGTCGAATTTAAAGCTGATAACGTCGGCGATATAAATTTAAATATACTTAATATAATCAGGGGTAATATCGACCCGGACGATTCGAAAAGTTCGCGGAACAGCATGGACGGAATAAGCGATTTCAAATATACAGACAATAATAAAAATATAATCGCGGGAACTCTGACCGTTAAATTAAGCGAGAGGCTTAACTCCGTTTCGATTATGCTCGGACTGCGCTATTCGGACGGGGGAACGGTCGAATGGAGCAGGGTCAAGCTGTCCGAAACAAAGCCGCCGCCGTCAAGAAAAGCCGTCGTTTCAGTCACTAAATATAACCCCCAGTCGCTTGGAAGCGCCGATAATTATATAAGCTTCACAAATAAAATCTGCGGAAAAGCCGCGGCTTGCGAAACTGATTTGTTATTATTCACAGAGTTCGCTAATATATATTCGGCAAATAATAAATTAGAGGATTTATCAGAAGAAATATCGCCGGAAAGTTTAACTTATAAGTTGATTTCTGAAAACGCGGCGAAATATAAAATGTATATCTGTACGGCAATAATGGAAAAACGCGGAGACGATTTATATAACACCGCCGTGATTTTCGGCAGGAACGGCGAACTTATCGGGCAGTACAGCAAAGTCCATTTATATTTCCCCGAAGAAATTCTCGACGGAACTACTCCCGGAGACGAACACCCCGTGTTTGATTTGGATTTCGGACGAATCGGCGTCGTAATATGCTATGATAACTGGTTTGCGGAATCTTACAGGATACTCGGGCTTAAAGGCGCGGAGTTGATTTTACTGCCTAACGCCGGTTACGGAACGAGAACCCTCCCCGCGAGAGCGATAGACAACGGCGTTTATATCGCGGTTTCAAGCATACACGACCCCGCCTGCGTCGCGAATACTACGGGAGAAATACTGACTGAAATCTCAGGCTATAACGACTGCGATGTAAATAAAGCGTTCGCGCCGGCAGAAATAGACTTATCCCAAAAACCCCTGCCCCACGCGAACTCCGGAGGAAACCTGAACGGTTCGTCCGGAGGAAAACGCCTCATGCGCCATTCCCGTTCGTCAAAGCTTTACGAAGAGATATTAAAAGAAGTGAAAACATGGGAAAACAAAGGGTCAGTTTACACATGGCTGTGATGATTGATATTTTTCGCTTTGCAAAAAATCAACGATTTTATTAATTCTGTCAATACTCAAATCATCGTTTTTTCCGCCGAGCACAAGCAAATCCACTACGCTAAGTCTTTTAGACATATCCTTTACGCCTTCTATTTTCTGGGCAAATATATTTAATATTATTCGGAGCGAATCTCGTAAATAGGCGGCATATTCATCCCAGTCAACCATTTCGGCGTAAAGAATTTCGCGGCTTTCCCAAACGTGCGGCAAATTTCGCGCCAATTCCCTGCCTTTTTGGAAGTCGCCTGTAAAATCATATAAGAAACATAAAATGGATTTCGCGTAGCTTCGCTGTTTCTCGCCTATAATTCCGTCAAGTCTGCGTTCGCATAGTATAATGGCTTTTTTTGCTATATCTACGCCTTCGTCGCGCTTACCGGCAGTAATTAACAAAATCGCTAATTTCGCCATAACGTCATATTGATTGGGAGATTTTTTCAACGTTTCCCGCAGCAAATCTATCGCTTTTCCGACTTCGCCGGCGATTTCGTATTCGCGCGCCCGTTTATACAAGTCATATAAATCGCCGCCGGAAACTCTGCCCGCGCCTATTAAATCATCAACGGAAATGTTGAAAAAGTCCGCCAAATCAGGCAGCATCGTAATATCGGGAAACCCCTCTCCCCTCTCCCATTTGCTTACCGATTGAAAAGATATGCCTAAATATTCGGCTAAATCTTCTTGTGTAAGATTTTTTCCTTTTCGTAAAATTTTAATGTTTTCCCCGATATTGATATTCATAAAAATCCTCCGGTTATAATATTTTTTAGTTTTATTTGCGTTTAAAAATATTATAACATAAAAGGACAGTCGTATCAATAACCGCATTATTGAAAAAAATTCGCTTTTTAGTAGAGATTCAAAACCGTCAACTCCGCCAACTTCTGAAAATCCAATCTCTCGCAGTAAGTGTTGAGTAAGCCGCTCAAAAGAATACGGGTCTATATTAATTAGAATTTCAAGCAGCTTAATTCGCCACGGTTTTATTTCTTCTGCGGAGCGATATTGAAAACGGTTTTGTAAAAACGGTCATAGTCAAGGATTTAAGCCAATTATGACGTTTTGAAAATGCATTTAATAAATCGTAAATCCAAGCCTTGAAGAACCAAAACTCCCTCTCCCTGTCCGAATTGTCTACCCTCTAATTGGTCTTTGAAGTCTGGGATAAGCATTTCGTAAATGCTTTTGACAGCCGCTCCCATAATTACGATAATGCCATTCCACATATCAAGGTCATATCCAAGTGTCAAAATATTTTTTAAGTTTGCCATAAATTAACTAACCTCGCCTAAATTTTTTGCTATTTCTTCTGCTTCGGCGCAATCGACAAATAATATTGTAAAGGCAATCTTGTTATCACTTTCTGATATTTTATACAGTCTCGCGCTCCATTCCGGCGAATAATAAACGCTGTTTTTTATGACGTTTATGAGTTCCGTGTCAATAATTTTTCTCAACTGCTCTATGAATGAATCGCCTTGGTTTTTGGAGTTTTTATCCATAAGCTCAAATCCTTTCTATTAAATTTTAATAATTGTTTTCCGGTTGCCCCCCTGCCATTTAAAACAGGCAGGGGGATTTTAATTTCCGGCACTGTTAATTAGTCGAGGACGCTTTTGTCTGTGCTTCGGGGGTAAGTGTTATCGGACAACTCATTATCGTTCCTACTGCGTAAGTACCGTCGTATATCATCGTACTGTAAGTATTTACTATTTGATATGCTTTCCCGTTTTTGTTTACGCCCTCTTCTTTGGTAGTTTTATACCACCGTCAGATATTTTAGATGAGGAAGAAAATGAGTAGAAAATAACACCAACATAAAAAAACCGCCCCTCCGGTTTACCGAGAGGGGCGGTTTACTGATTCCTATAATATTCCTATAATCCTTGATTTCGGCGTTGTTTATAAAACACGCGCCGGTTTATCAGTCTATTCTTTCAACTTTTTTACCGCCTTTTTTAATAACCACTTTGCCTGTATCAAATTCTTCCTGCGAACATACTTTGAACGTTCCGTAACCGCGGTCTCCTTGAATATGTTTATATCCGGAAAAATCTTCGGCTCTTTTAAGTTTTACGTCGCTCTCCACTTCCTTAACTCTAATAATTTTTTCTTTAGGTTTAGGCGTAGTTCGTTCATTAATTTTATTATTTACAACGTTATTTTTAAGAGGCGTACTTTTTGTCGTTTTATCCGTAACCGGAGAACCTCTGCCGCTGACCGCTTCGGTATTTCCAATAATTGCCGTGAATATGCCAATAATTACCAATATAACGATAACTATTATAATAAATATAATAAACGCGATAATATTTTCAATAAACCATAATATCAGCGGCATTACTATAAAAGCCGCGTTAAGAGCAATCAGCCATTTTTTGAATAAATATCCGATTTCTGATTTTAACATCATAATCAAGCTCGCTATAAAGCAAACTATCGTCACTACAGACACAGAAATCAACGCTATTATAACTGTCTTCATATTACTCGCTATATTTTGTAAAAAGTGAACATAAATGACCGTTGTAAAATAGTTATTTGATATAAAATCGTATATTTCCGCCGCTTCGTTTAAATTTGTAAGGTCACGGGTTCTTGTAAAAATAAATATGCCCGTTACGAACAGCGCGATTACTATCACAAGGTCTATTAACGTTAAAACGATAAAAACTTTTTTCTTTTTTCCCGTTGAATTTGCTATACACGAAACATACATAATTATCAAAGCCAACGGGAACATTATGCCGCAAAAACCGGAAACATAGTTATAGTATAACGGCAATGTTCCCGATGTGAACATCTGTCCGAAATTTTCTTTAGCGGCGTTTATCTGAGTTCCGTAACCGCCGCCGACAATAAACAGAATAAAGGCTATTAAAAATACGGCAGAAATAAAAATCGTAATCGAAACTATAATTATTTGAATTATCGTCTTTAACGGCGCGGATTTAAAATTTTTTATTCTGTCAGTCAAACCCTCGAACGGCTCGATAATAAAAGAGTAAAAGAAAGATTTCATTATGGTAAATATGCTGATAATTTTATCCATTTTTTATTCCCTTAATAATCCGTCGTAACTATACGCGGATTTTCTAACCCTCTGTATCCATTCGCGCTCTCTAACGCTTTTCTTGCGTCATTTCTGCCAATAGTTGCAGAAAGACCAGTTCCGCTGCCGCCGCTGCTTGAGGTGAATTCAATTTCGATTTTAAGCGTTATAAATCCGGCAATATCAACTTCCGCCGATATCGGGGTGACGTTATGGGTCATAATCGGCGAAGTATAAATCAACGTATCGTCTCCGTAAATTTTATAAGTCAGTTCGGGCGAAGAATAATTAGCCGGCGGGTTTAAAACGGCTCTGAATTGTGTCGCCGCCATATTTATCGGATAAACAACATGATTCTTATACAAATATCTGCTTCCGGCAATACTGCTGTTTGCATCGATTCCAAACCATACAAAACCCACTCCGTCGCTTTGTCTTGACGATACGTTAAAATAGTTACGGTTTCCTACTTCCAGATAAGCCTTGTTATGCAAAGATACTTCTATCGCGGGTTTATCAGGACGCTCGCCTATATAAACGGTCTGCGTATCGCCATCCCAGCCTATTTCTTTGCCGAACGCCGCTCCGACTGCGCGTACAGGCAAAAATGTTGTTCCGTTGTATATAAACGGTTCAACGACGTTGCCGCTTGCGTCTTTCGGGGTTATTAACTCCCCGTCTATGACAATCTTAATATCGTTGTAATTTAGATTTGCCGCTACTGTTCTTGCGGCGGCGCTGACAAGACTAATGCTCGAAATGACAATAACCGTGATTAAAACCCCGATGATAATTCCCTGGATACGCTGTTTCATATTTTTTTCCTCCTGAAAATTAAAAAAATTTATTTATATATATAAAAAATATATATTTCCCCGAACGTTTTATCTTCGAGGGGCAGACAAAATATCCGCTCCCTCAAAGATTTTACGCCGAAAAACAACAAAGCCGAGAATGGCGATTACCATACCCGACCGCAAAACGCGAAAATAACAGATTAAAATATATTATTTCTCTTGACTATAACAGAACAATAATATATAATAATACTTGCGACGTGCGGAAATTATCCGCTGTGTATGGTGTTTGGATTAAACGTTTCTCACCTAATGCAGACCGTGGGGAGATTGGTCCCTCCCTGCGGTTGCTCGCTTGTATTGTTTCTCTTATGTATGCTATTATAACGCTAAAAACAGTTGTTGTCAAGTAGTATTTTTAATTTTGCGCGAATAAATATATTTTTATGATATAAGGCTTGTTCAAGTTTCGATTTGAACGGCTTTTTTTCTTTTGGCGGGGCTTTTGAGTATATCGAATTTTAAAAAAATATCAAGGGTAAAAAACTTTACAAAAGTGTCTGATAAACTTTTTTACTTCTTTCTTGACATTTTTTGAAAATTCGATTTTTTTTGTTTTTGCCCGCCGCCGAAAAAATAAAATAAACATATGCCCAAAATTTAATTAAAATTATAAAGAGAGGTAAAAAAATCATGAAAAATTCAGCTTATTTCAGCAATCCAAGAACCCTTGAAGAACTCAAAAAGCAATACAGAGAACTCGCAATGAAGCACCACTCCGACAAAGGCGGCGACACCGAAACTATGAAAAAATCAATGCAGAATATGACAATTTATTTGCGAAACTCAAAGACGTACATCAAACCAAAGACGGCGAAACCTACACAGCGAAACAGACCACAGCAGAAACTCCCGAATATTTCAAGAAAATCATAGACGAATTAATGCGAATGGACGACGTTATAATCGAAATTATCGGCTGTTTTATCTGGCTAACTGGTAATACAAGGCAGTATAAAGACAAAATAAAATCGTTAAAATTTAACTGGCATAGTAAAAAAATAGCGTGGTATTTGAAGCCCGACGATTACAAAAAACGCAGTCATAAAGATTATGATTTAGAAGAAATTAGAAATATGTACGGCACATCAGGCGAGGTCAAAAGCACGGGTACAATCAAACTTGACGAAGAAACAGCGTAAAATTTCAGCAACATAAAACCGAAAGGGGGAGCGGTTAAACTCCCCGATAAATTAATTAAAAATTATGAGAGAGGTTTGAAAATTATGAAAAAATTAACAAGAAAAATGAAGTTAGAACTGGTTATGCAGTATGCAAAAGACACATGGGAAAAATCCGAACTGCACGAAAGACAGCAGTACACATTTAAAGTTGTGAGTGTTTCGCTCATAGCACCCGACACTTTTAGAATCGTCAATGGGAAGCCGAAAGTTATGTTGACAGCGTTTGTTATTTTACATTCCGTAAAGAAATAGACGAAAACGGCGATTATACGGGAAATTATGAAGCTGACACGAACTATTATTACACAAACAACGATAAAAATATTCTATGGGCATAGGCGAAATCAGTATTTATATTAAAGAAATCGGGAGCTTTAAAACTCCCGATTATTTTTATTTATGTAATACATTGTAAAAAAATTTTCGGTCAATCGGTGATTTTAAGCTAATATATTTATCAGCTTAAAATTCTTGATTTTGTTTATTGCCTCTGGCAGAGGGTCTATTTTTCATGGGTGTTTTTATTCTTCTTCGATGTTGGTTAAATCCTTTGAATGATGATAACAAAATTTAGTAAATCGTTCGCCTTTTCCACCAAAGGGTTTTTCTATGCTTATACCCGACCTATTTAAAGCAGTCGTAAGCTCGTTAATCTGACGACTCAAAGCAGACGGACTATTGGGATATTTTGTGATTTTTTCATTTTTGGATTTCAAAAATGAATTTAACTCTCTATAAAGCTGCGTCATTGTTCCTATCCATTCAGGATTTTCATAAACAAATCGCTTGATAACATCACAAATTGGATTTTCCATTAAAATCTCATCTTCTGCGACATTAATATTATTTCCATATATTTCGAGAAATCTTTTCCCGCCGTTTGTCTCTAATATTTCGCCGATAGCATAACCATATTTTGCGAAATCAGCCATTCTCGGTAACTCGAAGTCCGGCAATTTATCAAAATCATATTTTAAAACTTGTCTTAATATTTGGAATATACTCCCTATTATTTCCGGCAAATCTCTATTAAAATCCTCTTTTATTGATTCTTCGGTTTTTCGCTCTTTTCCGTTTAGTTGGTCGAGTCCGATTAATATACTTCGATCTAACAAATCGGCTTTTGTTATTGCAATATTTATACTTGTTATAATAACGCAAGACTTTATCTCTATAATCTTTTTGTCGTTGTCGGTATAATTTTTTCTTTTCTTAACTTTGCCGCCATAGACCACAGTACAAAGCGTGTCGCTTATTTCTTCGCTTATTTTGCTGACATTATCAAATATAGTCATATAGGTATTCGACAGTGTCGCTGTTAAATCTACTTTCGTAAGCGGTATTAAGTCAGCTTGCACGGGGGCGACAATGGATTGAATTTTTAAAGCAGTGGTTGATTTTGAGCTTCCCTGCGTCCCATACAAATTTAGTACAGGGTGAGGAATGTGCTGTATAAAACAAGCTATAATGTAAACGGCAAGTAAAAATAAATCGTCATTTTTCAATTTAAAGTGCCGCTTTAGCATTTCAAGATATTTATCTGGTTTTGCTTCCAGATTCGGTTGTACTTGCTCGCACATATTTTCATTTACCTCTAACAATATCGAAGTATTGCCTTTATTTAAAGTTGTTATTACGTTATCAGATATAACAATAACTTCGTTTTTTCTGTTACACAAGTCGTAAAAAATACTTCTATCTTTATAAGCGATTCTATTATTTAAATAGCAATATTCCGATTCTATATCTGCTAAAGCGTAATATTGTTCTGTTATTTCCTTGCAATCTTTTTCATTTAAAATAATATTACTACTCTTGTATAATAGCGACCGAATCAAGCTTTTAAATTGCTTACTTTGAATTACATAGATACCATAAATCCCTAAATCAATAGCATTTACCATAATACAATATTCGGCATTTTGCGATTTAAAAAATTTGATATTTGCTTTTTTATTAATTAAGTCGAAAAGCGTCTCAACTTTTTGATTTTCGCTTTGTAAGTTGACATCTTGCGATTGCCTGTGTTCCTGTGTTTTTTCTGGTGCTGTGTAATTGTTCATAATTCTTTTTTTCCTCTCTTGTTTTAATAATAAATATATTTTAAAATTTTTCTATAACTTAATTTTATCATACTTTATATCTGAACATCTTGTAATTAATATTTTAAATGCGATGAACTTTTCAGCATATTCTTACAAAATTTCTCTTAAAACTGTGAAAACAAAAGAAAAAAATAATTATAAAAAAATGCCTACAGTGCCTCCAGTGCCGTCAAATGACCCATTTTATCAACGAAATTTCACTGTAGTTATTTGCCGAACTGTAGGCATTTTCACCCCAAAACATAAAAAATCCCGCTTTTGTCTGCCTATTTTGACATTCAGAAGCGGGTTTTGTCCGGAGCGTTCTTACTAATTTGATTGTTTGTAGTCTGCCTATCGTCTGCCTATGAGACGATTTTAGGGGGTTTTAGACGGTTTTAGGCGGTCAGCCAAAGAAAAAATACACGCTCGCTAAATCATGAAAAAAGTACGGTATAATGGGTTTTTACCGATTATACCGTACAAAATTTTTGGTCGGAGTGATGTGATTCGAACACACGGCCTCTTGGTCCCAAACCAAGCGCTCTACCAAACTGAGCCACACCCCGTCTGCGCCGGGAACGCCGGGAAAACGGCGCTCCCCGCAAAATCTAATTTAACGCTAATCTAAATCATACGCCGCCGATAACATCGCGAGATAATTCTCAACCGGTATGTACTCCGGAACGCTGTTCCCCGTACCCAGAGCGTATCCCCCGCGCGACGACGTTCTCTCGAGCATTTTCTTTGAACGCTCTTTGATTTCTTCAGGTTTCGCCGTCGTTATGAAATTAACGTCGATTCCTCCGATTACCGCGATTTTATCATGAAACCTCTCGTAGAAATCTTCTACCGGAATTATATTGTCCTCGTATGAATGTCTTCCGTCGTATTTTATATCCCCGGCTATATCGTCCATTATCTCAAGCGGATTGCCGCACGAGTGAAGTATGCACGGCTTGTTTCTGCTGTGCATCGCCTCGACTATTTTTTTGTGCCACGGGAATATATATTCCCTCATGTGCTTCGGCGAGAGCATAGTCTGCGTGTTGAATCCCCAGTCGTCGTTGCCGAACGCCGCCCCGACTAAATCGTTTTCAGCCCCGAGAGTATAAAATTTCACGAGGCATCTGCCGACGTTTTCCGTAACGTCGCTGACAAGCTGCGGGTCTTCGTAAAGCTTCTCGCATAAATTATCATAGCCCATTATCGCGATTGTATTCTCGAGAACCCCGCTCGGACCTATCATAACGGCTTTCATTCCCTCGGGGATATACGGCGCGGCTTTGGTAAGCTGCTCGAAATTATGCGGCTGCGCGTCGGGCCACTGATATTCGTCGAAACTCTTTCTGTCGTAAATCGCCGGTTCGTGATTCAGCGTCGTCGTCTGTTTTGAATCTCTGGCTTTCTGCGGGAATCCGAACCCCGCAATCGAAGCCGTAAAATAATCGTAGCCTAGATTTGCGAACGAAGACGCGGTCGTAACCAGTCCGTCGAATCCGTTTCCGTACTGATATTCCGGGTCGCAGAACCTATTATAAATCACTCCGTTCATAAACAGTTCCATAAGTACCGGACGAGAGGGCGTTTCCCTGCGCAGGACTTTCAGCAGATTCTCAAAATTCGGTTTGCGTTTAGTTACCATCTTGTTTTCTCCCCTAAAATAATTTAAAAATTTCCGGATTTATTATTGACAAAATATATTTTATGTGTTATACTGTAATCAGAAGGACGGCTCCTTGGGTTGGACGGTCGTTCCTCAAAATGGGTTTTCTTGTAGGAAACGCCGTACCGAACCATTCAGGTACGGTTATTTCTTTTTATTTTCTTTTATTTCTAATCAGAAACAATCCGATAATGCCGATAATCACAAGCGTATACTGAAACAATTCAGGATATGTAACGTATGTAACTATAAGTATCACCTCCTATACGGAGGAACAACCATGCCGCCGCAACTGATTACACAACGTATATTATACCATTGTTTGCGCCTGATGTCAATTACTATTTCTTATTATTTTTTATTATTTCTGTTATTTTTATTATTTTTGTCTCTGTCCGCAAAATTCGGGTTCTGTCTCCGGTGAGGCGACGGCGTTCCCAGCCTCTGACCTCCGGGAGTCTGCCCTCTCTGTTTCTGCCTTGCCATCTGTATCCTTCTGCGTTCCCGCATTTCCCTGCGCCTTCTGCTTATTATTCTCGCCCTGGCATATAATACCCCGTAAGCCGAAGCGGCGGCGGCCGCCGTTATAAAAATCACAAGAAAAATAACCTGGATTGCCGACATTCTCGAAATCCTTGCGGACACGATAGAATCGACGTACAAATTAAAATCATACTCTCCCGGCGCTCCCCCGCGTAAATAATCCGAACGGCCGTCCGAATACGGATTAACGAGAAGCTTGATTTTTTTTATATTTGTTCTCTCGGTCCATGAGCTTATATCGAAATATACGGCTTCGTCCCGGTTCAGCGTTATATTTGCGAGCCCCTCGAATATGCTTACGCCCGGGGCCTGCCCGGATTCAGTTCCGCCGGTTTCGCTTTCCATTACCAAAAACATCTGGATTTTTCTGTCCGGCGGAAAATCTATCTTCGTGTCTATCCTGAGATTTACGCCGACGTATCTCTGACCTTCGAGAGTGAGAGGCGTTTCGTCCGGCGTGAAAATTTTAAAAATACCCCCGAAATCTCCTTTTACCGGTTCTGAAAATCCCGCGGAAAGCATTCTCCCCCCGTTGAAATCCTTCGACTCCGGATTGTCGTACGAGACCATTACGGGGCTTCGTATATTCGACGTTCCCGTAAATCCCGAAAGGCTCGCGCCGTTGAACCTGCCTATATACGTCCTGTTCGGCCTCGATTTAAGAACCTCTCCGGTGACCTCCTTTAATATAACCGAAGGCGTAAAATCAGCCGGATAAAGCGGCGAAATTTCAGAAAAGTCCGAGATACCCAGAATCGCTCCGGCGAAATTTATCTTTTCGCTCTCTCTGTTCGTGTCCATATATTTGAAAACGTCGCGTATTATTTTTTTCTCGCCCGGCTCGCTTATCGTGTCCGCGGCGTTCGTCCACAGTCCGAAAGAACCCCCGGTTATTTCGTTTCTGCTGTCTACGTGACCGTCGTATATAAAAGCCGTTATATCCGGCAGATATCTCGCTTTAATATACGCGTATATAAAAGCCGCCGCCTGCAGCTCCTGATTTTCCTTCGAATTGTCTCCGGAAGAAAAACCCTGACCCGCGAGCATGACTTTTCTCGTCTCGCCGCCGGGCAGATAATCCCTTTTTTCAAGATTTAGATAGTCGCATAAAATATTAATATTTTTCATGGTTATCACCGGAGTCGAATAATTATTCTCCGGCATATTCTCTTTCCAAACCTCAGGGTTAGACCTGTCGGCGTTATATGCGTGAAACGCGATATTCCAGATAAAATTGCCTTCCCTGACAGAATAATCGCACATGATGTCTATTATGTCTTTGTTTATAAAATCCCCGTCCGTCTGGGGTTTCGCGGCAAACCAGTTGTCGAACGGCGCGTAGACCCTCGCCCCCCCGAAGCTCGAACGCATCGCCGCGTCGCATATTCTCAGGGCTCTGATATAATCCCTGACGTAACTTACCATATCTATTCTGCCGCAGTTATTATAAAGCGTCGTGACGCCTATATTAGAGCCCAGTATTATATTATATATCCTGCCGAAGCCCGCGTCCTCTTTAACGTATCTTTCCGCGATAAAAGACATAACCGCCTCAAAATATCTTACCCCGGAATCGTCGGTCGAATTAATCCCGTAATAAATCGCGGCTCCGCCCTGATTCGGCGCGAGAGCGTTCGGGTGTATCAAATGCTGGAGCGGGTCGATTATCAAATCTGAATTTAAATCTGAATCCCCGGAACTTTCCGGATTCTCCGGGTCTTCAGAACTTTCCGGATTTTCAGAGACTTCGGCGGGAGTAAATCTCTTCGCGTCTATTAATAAAACCGCGGTTACGTTTATCCCCTCGTTCGTGAAATATTTTATGATTCTGTCATATTCTGATATTCTTTCCCTGTTGAAATAATAATCCCGGTTCGCGTAAGTGAAAATTTCCGTGTTCGAGTTTTGCTCGGCGTCTAAAAAATCGTTCAGATATAAATTAACGGTCGTGTGTTCGACTCCCAGAAGCCCCGCCTCTCCCGGCATCTGGATTGCGAGTCCTTTTTTTGTGTTTGAAACGGGAGGAACGGCGCGCCTGTCAGACAGGGCGTTTATGTTGTCTATATAACGAGCGTCGGTAACGGGAACGTAAATACCGTCCTCTCTCACCCCCGCGACGAATTTATTATATATCTCGCCGCTTTTGAAATTCGCCAAATCCGGGGAAAGCAGAGAGACGTTATAAGAGAAACCGTCCGAATTATTATCGTTGCGCGCTATGTCGAAGCTCGTAGCGGGCTGCGCGTCCGCTATATCCGTGATTTCCTCGTGCGGACGCAGTTTAAAAATATATATCTGGGAATATTTCAGCATATCTTCAGGCTCTATATAAATCTGGAGTCTGAGCGATACCGAATGGGGATTTGCGGTTATATCCTCTCTCGATTCGACCGGAACGTAACGCGAAACGCCGTTCTCTATTTTCGTGACGTACGGGATAACCGAAATTATCCGGCTCGCTTCGTCCGAATACTGAACCCTCGAAAAAGTTTCGATACTGTCCGAATCTTCCGGATTGTCAGAAAAAACGCTCGCATAAACAAAGCCGGGAAAAATAACCCCCGGCAAAACGGCGGCGACGGCAAGATAAAGCGCGGCATATTTCAGCGCCTTTGCTTTTATTCCGTTTAAAATTTTAAAAATTTTCATAAAATTAATCTCTGTAATTATCATACGAATATAATATTTTATCAGAATTTTATAAAATATTAATGTAAAACGTATTGACTTTATGTTAATATTTAATTTTTTTACTTGCAAAATTATATTTTTCGGTATAAAATATAATATATAAATATAAATTTTATAATTTTTTGGAGGGAAATATATTCTATGACCGGTAATTTAAAAGAAATGAGAGAAAAAAAATCAAGGGCGAATCTGGAGATAATAGAAAAACTCGAGGAGAACGGGGTGATATTCGAATCGCTCGACGGCGTATTGATTTCGCCGAACGCGAAAATAGCCGCGGGAGTCGTTATTTATCCGGGAACTATAATAAAAGGCAAAACTGAAATCGGGGAGAATACTATTATCGGACCGAACTCTCTAATTCAGGATTCTAAAATCGGCGTAAACTGCGTAATTAACTCTTCGCAGATATATTCTTCGGATATAAGAAACGACGTGACGATGGGTCCGTTCGCGCATATAAGACCGAACTGCGTCATAAAAGACGGCGTTCACATAGGAAATTTCGTCGAGGTCAAAAATTCTGTCGTGGGCGAAAACACAAAAGCGGGGCATTTGACTTATATCGGCGATTCCGACGTCGGCGAAGACGTAAACTTCGGCTGCGGCTCAATCACGGCGAATTACGACGGGGTGAAAAAAGCCCGCTGTAAAATCGGAGACAGGGCGTTTATCGGCAGCAACGTCAATTTAATCGCCCCGGTAAATATCGGAGACGACGCTTTCACCGCCGCGGGCTCTACAATCGCCAAAGACGTTCCCGCGGGTTCTCTCGCGATATCGAGACAGAGAGAACAGAAAATCGCCGAAGGCTGGACGGCAAAACACAGGAGTAAAAAATAATTAGAAATGTTTTTCAGATTTAACAAAAATAAAAAAGAATTTGACAGTCAGAATAAAATAAAATATATAGTAGCGGGGCTGGGAAATCCCGGGAATAAATATTTACAAACCCGGCATAACGCGGGTTTTCTCGCCCTGGATTATATATCGGGCAAATATAATTTTAAAATAAATATAATAAAATTTAAGTCGCTTTGCGCGGCCGGGCCGAACGTCCTGTATATGAAACCCCAGACTTATATGAATAACTCGGGCGAAGCGGTGTCTGAAGCGGCGAGGTTCTATAAAATCCCGGCTGAAAATATACTCGTGATTTCAGACGACGCGAGTCTGCCGACCGGAAAAATCAGGATAAGAAAAAGCGGCTCGGACGGAGGACAAAAAGGACTCAGGAGTATAATATATAATTTATCATGCGACGAATTTCCCAGAATCAAAATCGGGGTGGGAGAGAAACCTCATCCCGACTTTGAAATGTCCGACTGGGTGACGTCTGAATTTACGAAACCCGAACAGAAAATAATATTTGAAGCGTTAGAGAAAGTCTCGGACTGCGTGGATTTATTTCTGAAAGATACGCCGGTCGAACAAATACAGAACAAATATAATTAAAATTGCAGACGGGAGAAAAAAATCATGCCGAACGAATACGAATTTATGAAAAGCGCGAAAGAAAAGCAGATGTCCGACGAAGAATATAAAGCCCTGCGCGAACAGTACGACAAAAAAGCCGAAGAAGCGGCGGGACGGGTGAAAAAAACCCTTGCCGTATTTCTCGTTATATTCTGCGCGTCTTTTGTTCTGCTGCATATCGTCGGGATATTCAACAGCGGAGCGAACAGAGGGGCGGGAACGGGTAATTACACGTGGCTCGCCGTACAGTTTCTGCTTGCCGTATTTTTATACGGACTCAAACCCGAAGAGGGCAGACAAAACGAATACGAAACCGACAGGAAAATTTTGATTAACTATACTAAAAGCAGAATAACGGCGTATAAAATCAGACTTGGACTTGTTATAGGCATAGGCGTCGTTTTCGTTATGGTAAATATAATATGCTGGTGGTTAGTTCTCGAGTCTTTGTCGGTTCCGGCTACCGGTTACGCCCTATAAATTATTCGGGTTCGGGTTATATAATACTTCGGGAGTCTGCATTTCCGTTTCTATATTCTTGATTTCTTCTTCGATTTCGCAGATAAACCGGCTGAACTGTTCTTCGGAAGTCCGCCTGATTTCTTCCCCGCAGTTTCCGCCTTCTTCGAGAAGCTCGTTTATTTCGTCGATTTTCTCGTCTATAATATAAATATTCTCGTCGATTTTCTCGGTTTGTTCGTCTAAAGCGTCGTATAGTTCGCTGATTTTTTCCCCGGTTTTGCAAATTTTCGTTTCGAGTTCGGAACGGATTTCTCCGAGACGTTTCGACGACGACGACGACGGCGATATTTCCGCGCTTTTTTGTTTCTGTTTTATTACAGTCAGATTCTGCTTCAGTTTTTCGCCGTAATCTTCGAGTTTTTCTTTGCGTTCTTCAGCGATTCGGGTTAGTTTTTCTTTTTCTTGTTCGAGTTCGGTCTTGATTTTTACATGACGGTTTATTTCCTCCCTGAGAAAATAACTTATGTACGCATGAACTTTTTTGAGATAGTTAATATTAAGCATAAAAAATAATCCTCCGGTAAATTTATATAAATCAATATATAAATTATATAAAAACCCGTCGGATTATAATATCGGATTTTGTCGATGAAAATAATATTTTACAAAAATTTATCGCCAGAATTTTTCTATGCAGTCCATGATTATGTTATACGCTTTTTTCCCCCTGTAAAGCTCGCCCTGAAGAGAATAGACGTCTCTGTACGAAATCTCGAAGAAGCAGCCTTTCGCGGCTTTGAGCGATTTTTCTATGTGGGAAGCGAAGGTTTTTTCGTCGAATATTTTGTCAATCGAAAGATGATTCGGGAACGGTTTTCTGTGATAGGTTATGTTTGTGTTTTTTAATTTGTCGCCGATATATTCTTCGTCGCACCACGGCGAAACCGAAAGCTTGCGCAGATTCGAATAGTTTGACGCGCTTTTTTCCCAAATCGCGCTGACGCTCTCGCAGCAGCCGTAGCCGAGTCTGCCGAATTTTTCCGTGACTTTTTTATAGTACGGGAAGAAAAATTCATGATACATATCCGGGGATATTTCGGACGTTTCCTGCGATTCGGCGTATCCCCACGTATCGCCTAAATTAAAGCCGCTTTGTTTTTGACTTGAAACAATATCCCGGGAGAAGCCGTAACTTCCCTGAGTCGTTCCGGTATTAAAATTATTGGGATATATATAATTATTTTTTTCCGCCCAATCCCAGAGTTCGAGATAATCGTCCGTAAGCATTTGCATCATTTTGTGAAACAGTTCGGGATAATCGTACATAGATATCATCATCGTTTCGAGACCCATTAGACAGTTTATGTTAGCGGCGAGACCGACGTAAGGTCCGAAAGAGAGACGAACCGGCATGATATCCCCGATAATATCCTCGACTGTTTTTTTATAGTTTTCTGAATTTTCGAAATTGCAGTAGCGCGGCGATTTTTTAAGCCTGTGAAAATCTTCCTCCAAATCTTTTAACGGATAATCGAGTTTATACGCGAAAGTCTCGTTTATTCTTTTCTCTTGTTTTACGTCGATATCGAAAGGCTTTAGCCCCGCCCATATGCCGATTGCAAATTCTTTCGGCATAACCGTGTCGTCGCAAATATATTCGTACTGTATATAATTAGAATGAAAGTAATATTCTATGTTTCTTGCCGTTTCGCTTTCGCACACAGGTTTCCATAAATGCTCAAATTCCCGGTTAAACGTTCCCCGTTCGAGCGTAATCATAGGGCGTTTGTTCGACTTGCAGTCGTTGTGGGTATACCAGAGGGCTTCTTTTTCGAGCATTTCTTTGCCGTTTGCGGTTTCAAGCTGTTTTTTCGCGAGTTCTCTAATATAATCCCGTTCTTTCCGCGATATTATTTCAGACATAATAACAAATCCTCACTAAAATTTATAAATTTTTATATATTATATCATATTCACAAAAATATAACAACAAAAATCTAAATTTTATGTTATAATAATTAATAATTATTAATTTCAGCAATTCGGGGGAGTAAATTTATGTTCAGAGCGAATCTTTTATACAAAGACGAAGAGTATGTATATAAAAAAGCGAGAATAATAGACGAAAACGTTCTTGACGATTTAAAAATATCGGGAGTTTTTGATTTTTGCGCCCCTCTCGGATTCGACCGGATTAAAAGGGACGACGTAAAATATACGCTTAACGAACTCAGGAATCCGTGCGCCTTAAAAAAAGATATTTTGTTCAGACAGGAGATTTTCAGGTCTTTTCTGGATTTAAAATACGAAGGTCTCGCAAACGATTTATACAAAGCTCTCGAGGATATAAATATTTTATATAAAATAAAGGAAAATTACGATTTCGATTACGGCGGCGACCCGAACGGCATGGAATATTTAAAAGCGGTTAATTATATATTTTTTCTCAAAAGCTATAAATTATTTTTGAATAATATATATGCTTCGCTTGAAAAAATATCGGGGGATTTACGCGGAGAGGAACACGGGTTATACAGGCTGTTTGAGCAAATCAAAACAGAGAAAAACAAAATGGACTCTGACGAAATCGCGAAACCCATAGAAGAATTTCTCGGATATTTCGCCGACAAAAAAAATATATCAGGAGAACTGCGTACCCAAAACGGGGTATTTGCCAAGCTTAATTTCGATACCGACTTAAATCATATAAAAACTTCGAATACAAATAAAATAAAATTTATGGATTTAGTCCGGAGCGTCGAGGATTATCTGGGGATATATAAACCGGAGTATGAAATAAAGGCGAAAGGCAGTCCGGCTTCCGGTTCTGAATCCGGTTCGGACGGAGACGAAACTGAAATATATCTGCCGGATAAATACACTAACTTCGAGAAGCATTTTATTTTACAGTTAATTTACGACGAGGAAGAAAATAATAATATCGATTTTTTTCCTCTGGTGAAAAAAATAGTAGAAATTCACGATAATATAGATATTTCGGGATTTCCGCAGGTTTTCGACCAGATGAAATTTTACCGGACAATATGCAAAATAATAAAAATAATACGGGATTATTCTGAAAATAATTTGTGTTATCCCGATATTTTTGAAAGTTACGGCAATAACGCGAGGTTAAATATAAAAAATATTTTCGACCCCGTGATAATTATTCAGAAGCTCGCGGACTTTCAGGAAAAGCATAACACGAGAAATCTGCCGGACGATAAAATAACGGGCATAATCGCGAATAATTTATCTTTTGACGAAAAAAATCTTTTCGTCGTGACCGGACCGAATAACGGGGGTAAAACCGCGTTTGTGAGAGCGGCGGGGATTTCGGTCATTTTCTCCGGCTGCGGCGCGCCGGTATTTTCTGAAACGGCGGAGATTTCGGCGGGGTTAAATATCCATTCGCATTTTACTGCAAACGAAACGCATTTAAAAGAAAGCGGCAGACTTCAGGACGAAATAAACAGACTTAATAAAGTCATAGAAAACTGCGATAATTTAAGCTTTATTATATTAAACGAGACTTTTGCCGGAACAAATTCTATAAAAGCCCTGAGCCTGTTCGAGGATTTTTTACAGCGTCTCGAAAAGATAAATTTTCTGTGCGTATACGTAACGCATTTTCATAATATCGCGTTTTCTGTCGAGGATAAAACAGGACAGGATTTATATGATAAATGCGATAATTTAATCGCCGTTATAGATAGTTCAAGCGGGGTAAGGACATATAAAATCCTGCCGGTTAAGCCTTCGGACACGTCGTATTCAAAAGATATTGTAATAAAGCATAATTTAAGCTGGGAACAATTAAAGGCGAATCTGGGGATAATATAATAAATATCAGAGAGGTTTTAAATTCATGAACAGATTTTCTATATTATACGGCGAGAACAGCGGACGGGAAGTTCAGGTTAAGATGGACAATAACGCTCTGCGCGACGACGGGCAGAATAAATATAGATACGATTTTAAAAATATACTGGACGATTTGAACCTGCGCGAAATCAGCGGGTTTACGAATCTTTCAAATAAAGACATAGATTTCGTCTTAAATATCGCCTCGGATTTTAACAGCTCTGAACAGGATGTTAAAATGCGCCTCGGAATTATTAAAGACTTTTTGAATATCCGGGGATTTTACGATATGTTCGACAGCCAAATGCGTCATTTCGTCGATTTGAGGGAAAAACTCGCGAACGCGAAACGAAACATGATGAGAGTCCACGCCGACGTAAGCGCGGAGACTTCTTTTCTTAACTATAATAAAATAGTCCACGCCTGCTCGTTTTTTTCACTGACGTACAGAACGGTTTTTAATTTATACAGAGAGTTTAAAGACCCGAAAACAGAAAGTCCGCGTTTTCTCGAACTTGCCGGATTTTTGGAAGAGCTTGTAGAGAATACGCAGTTTAAACAGTTAAACGAAGAGTGTAAAATATTCTGCGACCACATAAACGAAGGCGTTATTTTCGACGTAGATATAAAAATGAATTCTATTCTGAGAATAATTTCTTTGAGACTGACCGATTTCAGATATGTAAAGCCGGTGCAGACGGGATTGTTCTATTCGGTTATGCGCGCTCTCGCAATCGAAGAAAAAACAGAGGAGAATAAAAAAATATATATAGATAAAAAATTTACCCGGGAGAGTTTAATTTCAAATAAGGACGACGCGTATTTAAAAGGCGGCATAGAATATCAGATTAATTTAACCGCCAGACGCCTCGCCGCGATTTACGAAACTCTTATAGATTTGTTTTCCGATATATATCATGAGCTTGTGTTTTATAAATACGCGGTAAATATGACCGGATATATGAAAGCTTCGGGAATCCCGTATTGTCTGCCGGAGATTTCTGATACAAATAATATAAACGCCGGCGGCTGTTCGGCTGAAATAGAAGGACTATGCGATATAACTCTTGCAACTGCGTTTAAAAACGCGGAAGCAAAATTCGAAGTCGTCCAAAACGATTATATATTAAATCCGGAAGATAAAATAAATATAATAACGGGAGCGAACCAAAGCGGAAAGACGACGTTTTTGAGAGCCCTCGGGGCTGCTCTGGTTTTCGCGAGAGCGGGACTTCCCGTGCCGGCGGTAAGGGCGAAAATAAATTTATTCAGGAATTTATATTCGCATTTCCAGAGATACGACGAAGACTTAAAAAACGAGGGTCAGCTCGACACAGAGCTTGCGGAGATGTCGGCGATTGTATATTCAGCCGGCAAAGACAGCATAGTTTTGATGAACGAGTCTTTTTCTTCTACGGGGTTGAAAGACGCGGCGCAAATCGCGTCGGACGTTTTGTCCGCGTTTTCCCACACCGGGGTTAAAGTGATTTACGTGACGCATATCCCCGGCATGAAAAGCAAGCTGAGCCAATCCGGAAATCTCGACCCTGAATCGAAAGAAAATATAAAGTTATATAAAACGGGGCAGAAAAACGACGGCAGCCCGTCGTTTAAGCTGGAGAGCGTTACCATGTAGGGGCGGCCATTGGCCGTCCGTCTGAAAAACGTCAAAACTGCGTTGGTTTTGCGGACGCGCAATGCGCGCCCCTACAAAATCAACCCCAAATGACGTCAAAATTTTTTTTATGCGGTTGCCCTAAAATTATTTTTTAATATCTCCCCAACTCTAATCCCTTTTCGACAAAATATTTATACGTCTCATATTCGACCGTTTTGGGGATTGAATGGTCTGAATGGAGAAAATACGCGAAGCCTTCTTTGACTATCGGGATTTTACCCTCGAGTTCCGCGTCGATGATTTTTTTGTCGTTCGAATATAAAGCGCGTACGTCAATCCCGCCCATCAAAGATATTTTATCCCCGAAATTTTTATAGATTCTAAGTAAATCCATACCCGCCTTAACTTCGATAACTTGCAGGCCGTCTATTCCCGATTCTATTATATGCGGCAGCAGAGGCTCTATAAATCCGCACGAATGCATCATGACCTTAAAATCTTTGCTTATTGAATGGGCGTAGTCAAAAGTCGCCTTGTGGCTCGGCATTATAAATTTTCTGTACATCGAAGGCGACATAAACGGCGCGTTCTTGAACCCCATGTCTTCGTAAATAAACATACCGTCCGGAGCGCCTTCTTTGTCGAACAATATCTCCCACATACCAATCATCGCTTTTGTGTAGGTCTCGCACATATCAAGCACCCATTCGGGGTCTTCAATCATTGCCGCGAGCATATGCTCGTGACCGCATACGGGATGCATGAGTTCGAACACGTGAGCTCCCGACCACATGAAAAACTTATTGTTTTCGGCGGCGTATTTTTTCGCGTTTCCGTAAGACTCGAAGCCGATTCTTTTGGGGTCCGCGAAAATATTCGGCTTAATCAACTCTTCCCATTTTTCGCGGCAGTTCACGGTAAAATCAACGTGCTCGGGAGTTGTGTCGTGTTTTTTGTGACGGCGTAAAATCGCGTAATTCTGGTCTTTTGTAGTTATTGTGTCCTCGTCCTCGGCGACGACTTCGGGAGTGTAGTTCAAATCCCCCGCGTAATTAAACCATCCCGCCATAGCTACGTCGTAATTAAAATGTATGTTAAAATCAGTTCCTTCGGGTATTTTGCCTTTTTCGAACCAGTCTTTGTAAGTATCGCCCCAAAAATGCTCGTAGAGACCGATTCTGTCGGGCTTTTTGTGATTAAAAAGCAGCTCCGCGCGTTCGCGTCCTGTAAGTTCAGCCATGATTTAATTTACCCCCTGCGTTATTTATTATTTTGTGTTTGTTATGTTAAATATTATTATAAATCATTTGATTTATTAAGTCAAGGATTTATTTTTTTGTTTTTAATAAAATTAACAAACTGTTCGGGAGTTAATATGACGTCCTGTTGTCATATTAACTGTGATATAATTATAGTTACGCGGACAAAACATATGTTTGCGCAATAACAAACACATAATTTTAAAAAAGAAAGAGAGGAATTTAAAATGCCGAGAGCTCCCGCAAAATTAAAAGTAAGAATGTGTCAGAGATGCAACGGAGGATTTATCGAACGGTTTGAAAAACTGCTCGAGGACAAAAACGTGAAACTGGAGAAAAAATGCGTCGGAAACGGTAAATGCGGACAAACCACCCCGTTCTGCCGAATCGACAAAAAAGAAGGGAATGTTATTCTCGAAGCGGCTACGGTCGAAGAACTCGCGGCTTTGGTCGGATAGACGATTTGACGGTTTAATCCCCCCGCCCTGCGGGCATCCCCCCTTTAACAAGGGGGGCTCGGGGTTAATTTACGCCCCCCTTGTTAAAGGGGGGAAAGCGACGAAGTCGCAGGGGGGATTAGAAACGTGAAAAAACGATTATAACCGTTTTGTATCTTGAAAATACCCGGAGATTATGTTAAAATAACAAAAGAAAAAAGAAAGGCGGATATATAAAAATTTATGCCGTTTATTTTACCGGAAGATAATAAAAATAATAATAAAATAGATATAAAACCGTCGGGGATTTTAAAGGTTTCGCCGCGTCCCGGTTTGAACGAGGAACAGGAGAGCGTGAAAAAAAGAGTTTCCGGCAAAAAAACTCTGATACCGGCCGCGGCTGTTATAACCGTTATAATTGTTTCCGTTATAGTTTATTTTAATGTTTTTGCCGGCGCTGATAAAGAGAATCAGCCGGATATCGATAATGTTAATATTATTCCCGATATGAATACCGCGCCGCCTGAGTCTGACGTTTGCGGCTGGTGGGTATTCTTTGACCGGGTCGAATCCCGAAGCGGAATCGAAAATCCGGGCCCGAATAAAAATATGCCTCCGGCTCTGGTTTTCAGCGAACTTGAATTTTTCGAGGACAAAACGGTCCGGATAAGGCATCCAGGCGGCGAAACTGAACTCTATAACTGGAGTATGAGCGGAGATATATTCAGCGTACTTCCCGATAATATAAGCGTTTATGAAATAAAAAATATAGATAAGATTGATTATATGCTTGTAAAATGCGAGTCGCTCGATTTAAAAATATATTCTGAAACCACGGGATATTTTATTTTAAAGAGAGACAGGGAAAGATATATCGACCCGGGAGACGACGTAAGAAACAAAGATTTGAGAAATTATGATTTCTCGGTTTACGGCAATTTGTTAAATAATATTTTGTTTAACGCTTCGACGAGATTTACGTCCGACAGAAATAAAATAGGCGGAGGAGATTACAGATATCAGCCCGGGTATATAATCGAACGGGGGAAAAATCCCGGACTCGGGATTAAATCCCTGCATGAATCCGGCATAACCGGAGAGGGAGTGACAATCGCGGTAATCGACGAGGCTTTGAATTTGGACCACCCGGAGTATAAAGGCAAAATAATAGGCTATAAAAATTTCGGGAATGAACTTTCAAGCCTTCAGGGTCCGGCCGCCGCGAGTCTTCTCGCGGGGGAAAGCGTCGGGGTTTCCCCGGGCGTTAAGATATATTACGCCGCAGTTCCTGCATACGACGAAGAATACGACGCGAAATATTATGCCGACGCTCTCGACTGGATTGTTGAAGTAAACCAAACTTTACCGGAAGGCGAAAAAATAAGGGCGGCGTGTATAACTCCGAATCCCCGCAATCCGACGCCTTGGATAAACGTAAGCAAATATCTCGAAAGTTTCAGGAGAGCGTCGGAGGCGGGTATTCTCGTTTTGGACTGCACGGACGAACACGGGGTTATAGTAGGAGCGTGCCGGTTTAATTTGGACGACCCCGACGACGTAAGTTTGTGCGTTCCGGTAAACGCCTACAGGATTTTCATAGCGCAGAATCACTATTACGGCGACGAATTAAGAGAAATATATAACGATAACGATAAAAGCGTCAATGAAAATATGCTGAGAGTCCCCATAGGCTACAGAACGATGGCTCAGGCGACCGGTTCGGGAGAGTTTTCCTATCAGTACGACGGACGGGGGGTTTTAAGCTGGGCTCTGCCGTATATGACGGGGGTTCTTGCGATGGGCTGGCAGGTCAGACCCGAGCTTACTCCGGACGAAATCATAGAAATATTGTTTGACGCGGCGTATATTGACGACAGAGGCAACAAATATATTTACCCGGCGAATTTTATAGAATCAATAGTTAATAAATAATAATTTAAATTAAAGAGAGGATATTAATAATGGGATTTTCTATAGTTAAAGTTTACAGAGAGAGCTTGCCGAATTTAAAATTCATAGGCAAAAAATATGTCGACGCGGACAGAGTAGACGGTCTGTTCGGCGCGAGATGGGGGGAATGGTTCGAGAACGGCTGGTTTAACAAGCTTGAAAAAGAAATAGAGATGCTGCCGAAAGAAAACGAGGGAGCGGCGTATCTGGGATTTATGCAGTTTAACGACGAAGTTTTTGAATACTGGATAGGTATGTTCGCCGCGGAAAACTCGCCCGTTCCGTTAGGGTTCGAATATATAAACCTGCCCGCCGGGGATATCGCGACCGCATGGATTCACGGAAGAGAGGACAACGGCGAGATTTACGGAATCGCTCCGCATAACGCTTGCGTCGATAAATTTGTCGAAAAAGGCTGGCGGCTTAACGAAAAATACAGCGTCGAGCGTTATCAGTGCCCGCGGTTCACAAACGCGGACAAAGACGGCAAAGTTATACTCGACTACTGCATTTATATAAAATAGATTTGTTTTATATAATAGACCCCTTGCGAAATCACGTTACCGTGTAGGGGCGCGCATTGCGCGTCCGCAAAACCAACGCAGTTTTGACGTTTTTCAGACGGACGGCCAATGGCCGCCCCTACAGTCAGGATTTTAATTTCTGCGAAAAAACGATTATAATTATTTTTTATCTTGACAATATCAGGCGATTGTGTTAAAATATTGGAATTGTGTGATTTTAAATTCAGGATTTAATAAGGAGTTTGATAAATTTTATGACGAAATGCGTTAATCCGAACTGCGGCAATTATAAGCAGGAACTGGACGACGGTCTGGAAATATGCCCCGCCTGCAATCAGCCCACGGAAACAATAACAACTTCGGGCGACAGCATGAGAAAGCTCGCGCCCGTCGCGGCGATTGGGTCTGTCTTGTCTATATTACTTACGTTTTTTCTGTTTGACTGGGTGCCTAATTTTTACGTTTCGTTCGGCATAGGAGTCGTTTTAATAGCGGGCTGCATAGTCTTTGCGTTCATAACGAAAGTAAGGGGCGCGATTATCACGACGATTGCCTCGGCTCTGGGCTTTATCGGCATATTTTTCTACTACGGCGTTTTCTAGAAAAAATAATAATTAAAAAAATCGGGAGATTATTTATTTAATCTCTTGATTTTTTATGTCGTTTATATTAGAATATATATATAGTTAAAAATATTATTTAATTTAAAAGGAGAAAAAATCATGGCAAATAAAAAAATACCCAATATAGGCGTTCATCATTTAGCTTTATCGGCGGCCGATTTGGACAAATCGGTAAAATTCTATACCGAAGGTCTCGGGTTTGAGCTTGCAGCGAAATGGGGCGAGGGAACGAGCGGCGCGGTTCTGCTTGACATAGGCGACGGCAGTCATCTTGAAATTTTCGCGAACGGAAACCCGAACGAACAAAAGGACGCGAAGTTTTCGCATTACGCATTCGCGACGAGCAATCCCGATATCGCCTACGAAAACGCTCTTAAAGCGGGCGCGGTATCGCAAATGCCGCCTAAAAACGTCGATATTCCGTCCGACCCGGTAATGCCCGTAAGAATCGCGTTCGTAAGAGGTCCGGACGGAGAGGTCATAGAATTTTTTAAAGTTTTGTAAAATTTTTATAAGAGGATAAGTAAATATTTATGAAAGCTATAATAGTGAAAATTTTTGTTAAAGAAGACTGCATAGAAAAATTCAAAGAAATCAGTTTTTATAATTCCGAAAATTCACGCAAAGAATCGGGCTGTTTAAGATTCGACGTTATTCAGGCGGAGGAGAATCCCGCGTTGTTTTTTCTCTATGAGATTTATAAATCGGACGAAGCAATAGAAGAACACAGAAAAACCGCGCATTATAAAAAATGGCGCGAAACAGTCGCAGACATGTCGCCTGAGGATAACCCGCGGGTAAGCGTACGGGGAATCCCGCTATGCCCAAGCGAAGAAGAAGACTATTAAATCAAAAATTACAGGCTTAATATAGTAATATTTTAGTTATTGTCAGCTATGCATCTGTAAATATTCTTTGACTCCGTTTTGAAGAATTTGGGAGAAATTAGCTTGTTTTTTCTCGCCCGCTTCTTTAAGCCACAACGGAATAGTTACGTTTAATTTTACTGATTTGTTCGCGAAAAATTTCACGTAAAATTCAGTATCGCACGCGACTAAATTTACTATATTGCCTTCCTCCGTTTTAATATCGCTCGCTTTACTTGGTCTGGGAATTGCCTGACCGTCTTTTTCCATGTCATATAATACGTAACACAGTACGTCTTCCGCCATCGCCATTGCGTCTTGAAAATCGTTTCCCTGTGTGAAAGCGCTTTCCAAATCAGGAAAAAACACGCAGTAACCACCTAATTCTTCATCTGGTTCAAATATCGCCGGAAATACATATTTCGCCATAATTTCACTCCTATCTTTTCAAGCCTGATTGTTTTAATATTGCGTGATAAGTTCCTTTTTTCACATCTTGAATGTCATGTCTGCCTACGCGGAAAGAATCGTTCGTTATCGGGCTGAACCATTTTTCGTGACCGGAACCTTCTTCGATTTTATAACAGCCGTATTGTTTCAACAACTTTTTCAATTCTGAATATTTCATTATTATTATCCTTTCCCATATATATTATACTCCTTTTTATGCGTATTGTCAAGGTTTGTTTTTGAGGTTTTGTTGGCATGGTTAAACCTCCTCTTGAACGAGCTTTGGATTTACATGAACGGGGGGGTGGTTTATAAGATACATTGTATCAACCATGTTAATGAATATCTGCACGTATTGTAGCAGGACATCAAACCCAATATCTTCATGCTTATTTTTATAATGGGTGTAGTTGTTTCCTAATACTCTGATAACATCTGCCGGTATTTGCGCTTCAAAGAATGATAAATAGCTTTTTATTGCTTCGGCTAACTTTACCCCAGATACTTCCTCGGCAGTTTTCCCGTGTTCTGCAATAGCATAATCTTTGACGAGAATTTCTATTGAGTTACGGTAACCAGTTCCCGCTAATTCTATAAAACCGTTTTCTTCTGCCCATTTCGCCTGCTTAAATAATTCTGCAAAACGAGGTGATACATTGGATATGGACTCAGGCAGTTGATGCTGCACATTAGGTGGATACGTTGAAATCAACTTCGCGTTGATAAATTCTTTATCAACGGTATATGTAGAGTAGAATTGTTTATTGCAACATTTTACTTGAAAAGTAATTAAAACAACAAATCCATTGTTAAAATTACACTCTTGATGCTGTTCCTGTTTTGGTTCAACATATGCTCCGCAATAGGGACAAATAACAGGCGTTTCAACTTCCCTATAAATTGGGTCTCCCCCTCTATGATATAATAGCATCCTCATTACATCTGTTTTTTTCATTCCTCTAATTCCTCCTTAGTTTCAATATTGATTTAAATCTCTTCTAACCCACTTCAATCGCCTGATTCAGCGCGAACGAATATATATAAGCTTTGTCGACAGGCTTGCCCAGAATCTCTCCGACCGCTATGCAGTAATATTTAATCTGCCGTTTATGCCGTCTTATCAAAATCTTTTCGCCGTCCGGACGGTGAACCTGGTCGGTCTTGAAATCCACGACGTATACCCGCCCGGCTTTGTCCTCGAAAAATAAATCTATCGCTCCCTGAACCAGTATATATTCCCCAACGAAGCCTTTTTCTTCATGATAATTGCCGTAATTATCGCCGTAATAATCGTTTGCCGATACTTTTAAATTGAACGGGGTCTCCCTGTAAACTCTCTTCGCGGATTTTATTTCCGTATATAAATCGGACGCGAAAAATTGATTAAGCGGATAAAATTTTATTCTCGAAAACTGCGCCTCGCTCAGAAAACCTTTGCTTAATAAATTTTCGGCTTCGTTTTCGGCGCCGAAAATTTCCGCGTACTCGAAATCCGCGAACTGCATAAACATATGCGCCGCCGTTCCCGCAAGCGCGGGGGCGTCTTTTATGTTTTTATTGTTATACAGGCTTGATAAATTCGAGTCCGTTCCCGTTTCTTCGAGAAATCTCGGCAAGGGAGACATCTCCGTTTCTTTTAACGCCTGCAGCGCGTACTCGTCCTCGAAATTATTCAGAACCCCCGGCTTTAATTTCGTCACGAGGACTTTTGCCGGAATTTTCGACAAATCCAGCCTGTTATTTTTTTTATACTCAAAATCATACATACGCCGGAGCTGCCGGGAGTATCCGTCGAAATCCCCCGTCTGCGAACGGTCAGGCAAAACATCCCCGGATATTATAACGGGGGTCGAATCCGCAATCATTTCGCGCAGTCTTCCCGAATACGCCAAATCGACTTCGAAATCTATATCGGTTTTGTTTTTGCCGTTTTTGTCAAGCAATACGGCCGTAAGCCATTTTAACATATTGTTCATTCCCGAAAAACCCGCCGGGGTAAGATTTACTTCTGAATTTTTCTCCAGAAATTGATTGATATTATCCGCGCCGCCCGTTATTATAAGCCTGTCGGCGGCCCTCGTCAGGGCGACGTATAATATTCTCGCTTCCTCGCCTATTATGCCGCTCTTGATTTTCTCCGAAAATAATTTTTTAAAAGGCGTTTTTTCTATGCCGATTTCGTCGCCGTATTTCAAGTCGAAATATACCCCCTCGTCGCTCATGACCGGATTTCCCTGATAATCGATTCTGTTAAAGAGTCCGCCCGTATCGGCAAGTATGCAGACGGGAAACTCGAGACCTTTTGACTTGTGTATACTCATGATTTTTACTACGTCGCTGTTTTCGGATATGATTTTCGCTTTCTCAAAATCGTCCCTGCCGTTCTGAACGTCGTTAAGATAATTCAAAAACCCATATAAACCTCTGAACGTCGTTTCCTCGAATTTTCTCGCGTATTCGTATAAAAGCATAAGATTCGCCTTGCGTTCGGCGGCGAAATTTTCAAGCGCGATTTTCGCCGTTATATCTGTCTGCCTGTAAAGATACCAGATTAATTTGTCGACTGGTAAAATTCTCGATTTAGCCCGCCATAAATTCAGCTTTTCCGTGAAATCCAGGCATTTTTTCCTCAGTTCGGGAAACTCCCCCGATTCCGAATATAATTTAATATATTTATATAACGGCTCCTGATATATTTCAGATATATCGGGTTTAGGCGGAAATTTCTTGATATAAATCAAGTCGTCCAGAGAAAAATCAAACAGGGGGCTTCTTAAAACCGCGGCGAGGTCGATATCTCTCGTCGGGTTGTCAATCGTTTTAAGCAGAGAGACAATAAGCATAATTTCAGCGCTCGATAAAAACCCCTGCGACTTGTCAGTATAACACGCGACGCCGTATTTTTTTAAAGCGTCCGCGTAAATACCGCTCTTTTTATATCCGCGCATTAATATAGTTATATGCCTGGGCAGTATTTTCTGCCCGTTTCTTAATTTATTATCGCCGTTCAGTAAATCTCTTATAATAAGCGCGACGTATTCGGCCTCCGTCGATACTACGGATTCTAATATATCAGAATCGCCGCCGTTATTATTATCAGTCTCATAACTCACGGGATAATTTTCAGAATCAAAAATTTCAGCGTCGTCCGAGTAATCCCCGGGATTTTCTTCGCTTTCTCTTATATTTTCTCCGCGGCTCTTCTCAACCAGCGCGAATTTTACTGCAGGATTATAAAATTCTTCTGTCTGCGTTCCCGCTTCCAGAACCTCGCCGCCTTTGTATTCTATGCCGCCTAACTTTTCAGAAAATAATCTCGTAAAAATATAATTTATAAAATCTATAATATTCCCGGCGCTTCTGAAATTCTTTCTTAAATATATTTTCCGCGGACTTTTTTTATGAGATTCTTCGCCGTTATATTCTTCGAACGCTTTTGAATACCCCGCGAATATATCGGGTTTCGCTCCCCTGAACGCATATATGCTCTGCTTTATATCGCCGACCATAAATCTGTTGCCGCCGCCGTTTTTCCCCGTAATATCTATATAGTCCGGCTCGTTCGGTTCTTTTGATATTGCCCGGAATATTATATCCTGCATTTTATTCGTGTCCTGATATTCGTCGATATATATCTCTTTAAAATTATTCTTAACCCGTTTTGCCAGTTCGGTCTCGTATATCTCTCCGTTTCCGCCGATTCTCTCAACTAATAATTTTACCGCGAATCTTTCGAGGTCAGAAAATTCGAAAGATTTAAGCCGTATTTTTTCGTTTGACAGTTCGGCGTCGAATACCCCGATAAAATCTTTCAGAACGATAAGAGATTTTTCATAGCTTCCGGCGAATCTTTTTATATCCGAAAAATCATGCGAGAATAATTTCTGTATATAATTTATATAATCTCTTATATATTTATTTTTTTTATCTATAGTCTCTTTAAGCGCGAGGGACTCAATATCGTCTTTGTTTATTCTGTTTGACCCGACTTTTATATTTTCGTAATTGCGGCATAAATTATAAGCGTCGTTATAACTGTAGGGATAACCGGGTTCAATAATTTCAGAAAGACGCAGAAAAAACTCCCGGGAGTTTTCAAGCGTTCCCGAGTATTTTTTGTCCAGGATTTCAAATCTGACCGAGCTTATATGAGACGTTATTTTCTTGATTTCAGTTAAAGCGTCCGAAATCCCGTCCTTTAATAAATCCCTGATATTCTCTCCGAATTTCGTCGAGAAAAACCCGGATATATTATCTGTGATTTCTCTCATGATTTCGATTTGAGAGTCGAATAATTTAAAATTCTCCGTCTGCGAAATGATTTTCTCGCGCATTTTTAAGATAACGCCGTAAATATTCTCGTCGTTTCTCGCTCCCAGGAAATTTTCGATTGCCGTAATAAAATCTTCGTGGGTAAAATTCTTATTTTCATAGATTTGACTGCCGCGGGTATAATATTTATCGAGAAGAGCGTCCAGTAAATTTCGTTTTATTATAGACATTTCGTTCTGGTCGGCGAGCCTGAATTTCGCGGGGATTCCCAGCTTCTCAAAATTCGATTTGATTAAATCGAGACAAAACGAATGGATTGTGCTGATATTCGCCCTGCCGAGTAAAATCTGCTGTCTTTTAAGATGCGCGTTATTTATATCTTCCGCGAGTTTTTTATTTATCGCGTTCGAAATTTTATTTTTCAAATCGTTTGCCGAAGCTCTCGTAAAAGTCACGACTAAAAAATCAGTGACGTTCGAATAATCATTTTCGCCGCCGCTGATTTTTTGTATTATTCTCTCGGTTAAAACGGACGTTTTCCCCGAGCCCGCTCCCGCCGAAACAAGTATAGTTCCGGAGTCCGATTCTATTGCGTTCCTCTGTTCTTTTGTAAACCGCATAATATTTATAATTATTATTTATTAATTTAATTAGCGTAATCTCCCGGCATATTCATGACGACCGCGTCCGTTGCCCTGAATGCGTTGGCTTCCCTCTCGTGGCACGTGAAAATGAACACCTGCGTTTTTTTCGACATCGAGGCGATTACTTTAAGTAAATTGTCAAGCCTGCGGGAATCGAGATTGGAGAACGATTCGTCGCATATAAGCGGCGGCATCTCGCTCTCGAACAGCAAATCCAGAAGAGCCATGCGCATACACAGATAGGCCGCGTCCCGCGTGCCCGCGGAAAAATGCGTCAAATCCCTTTTAGCGCCGTCGGATTTAGGCTGCGTTATTTCGACGCCGAAAAATTTATCTGAAATAAAATCTTCGTATTTGTCTCCCGTGAGAAGCTTAAAAAGATTCCCCGCCGATTCGCTTAATCTGGGAGCTATGCTGTTCCTCAGTTCGTTGCACGACAAAACGAGCGTATCCGTCGCGAGCTGCAGCGCGTTGTATCTGGCGGTCAGCTCGTCTATTCTCTCCTCCAGAAAATTAATCTGGCTCTCCAAAATAACCGGGTCGGGCATTTTTGCCGAAATAGTCGCGATGTTTTTACCGATTTCCCCTTCTTTTTCCCTCATACTTTCAGAGGCTTTAGAGATAAAATCGAGCTCTTTCGCAATCTGCTTCTCGTCGTAATTAGGCTTTCTCGCCGCCGCCGCAAGCTTCCTGAGTTCTTTTTCGTCGCAGCCTTCGAGCATAGCGTCGAGTTTGATTTGATTCTGTTCGCAGACTACCCTCGCTTTTTGTATCTCCTCGGCCGCCTCGGACGCGGCCTTCGCGTATTTTATAAAATCCTCCGGGGATTTATCGTCCGATTCGGGCGTTCTGTTCCATTTAAGCAGCAGCTCTCTCGCTTCCGAATATACCCCGTCGAATTCTTTTTCAGCGTCCATAACCATGCTTTCGCACTCTTCCAAATCGCTCCTTAAAATCTCAAGCTGCGCTTCGGTATCCGGATAATCGTCCAGAACATAGGCGAAATCAGTCTCGTTCTTAAAATCGAACGACGAGTAGAAAGCCTCGATTCCGTTTCTTTTATTTTTCTCCAGGAAAACAAATAGCGCCGTCATTACGGCAAACAGCGCGGAAAATCCGTAAAGCGCGATATTTTTATATATATCGAGAAAATACAACGCCGAAATACCCGCCGCAGAAACAAACACAAGAGCCGCGCATATAAACTTAAACAGCTTAAAAATACTCTGCGACTGCTTTAATCTGTCGTATTCGTCGCCTACGCTGTCTACTCCCCCGGCGTTTTCTATTACTTTAAAATTTTTATTTTTCTCGACCGCGTCGCCGTACTTCGCGGAAGAAATATTCCTCTGTTCGGTATAGCCCTGAAGCTTGTCCTTTTTCTCCCCGACTCTCGCGGATATATCCATAAGCTCCCTCGAATAGTTCATATCGGGGATAAAATCCCCGTGCGAATTTCTCGCGATTACTTTTTTGACGTTTTCTTTTAAGCGTTCGGCTTGTTTTCTCGCGCTTTCTATTTTCTGGAGTTCCTGGCTCGCGTTATACGCCTTGTAATTTTCGAGCTCGTCGTTGAGTTCGTTCTGCTTTGCGTTATGGGTCAGCATTTTTTCTTCCAAATCTTTTATCATGCCTTCCATTCTAATCAACTCTTTCTGGTCGCTTATGGAATTTTGCAAAGATTTTTTCAAATCGTCCCTTTTTTTGGATATATTAAATATCGCTCCGGATTTAACCCCCGTCTCTTTGTCTTCGAACAGCAAAATATCTTTCGCGTCCTGCAAACGCCGGAGCGTTTTCTGCGAATTAATATCCTCGTCCGCAGTAAATAATATATTCTGTATCATATCGGCGAGACCCTCGCCGCCTATTTCGCTCGTGTCAAACTGTTTTAAAAACGCGGTTTTTACGAATACTTCCTCGCTCATCTTAAAGAAAAACTCTCCCGGCTCCTCTTCGTTCTGCAGAACTATATTCGTGCTTAAATCTATAAGACGGGTCCGTTCGACGGACGAATCAGAATATTCCCTCTCGATTTTATATTTTCTGTCTTTAAAATGCACTATCATACTCCCCGCGACTTTATTTTTATCCCACGGGGTGTATAATTTCCTTTCGTTTTCAGATAATACGGGCGATTTCTCGCCGGAATATCCGAACAGCATAAATTTAATAAACGCCGCAATCATAGATTTACCGGATTCGTTCGACCCGTAAAAGACGTTTATTCTGTTATTTATCGTGACGTGAAGATTTTTCAGCATCCCGAAGCTTTCAATATCAATTCTTTCAATCAGCATAATTTATTTTCCCATTTATTTATATTTATGTAATCTTCAAATTCTTCTTTATTTAAAGTAAAAACTTCTTTGAAGTAAAAATTTTTAAACCTCCTGAACGCAAACCGTACAAAATATTCCTCCGCTTTTGACGAAAGTCGCACGGTCAAAGGATTTAATCGCGACATTATCCCGTCTAATTCTTTTAGTTCTTGGTCAGTAAGCGGATAACCTTCTTCATTATATACTAATATATAGCTTAAATTTTCTCTGATAAAACATAAATCTTTTTTGGTTATGTCCATAAACATCAATAAACTTTCGCATATTTTCAATTTTAATTCAAGTTTTACCTCCTTACCGATTCTGCCGTTTTTAAATTCTATAAAATACATTTTTCCATCATCGGCTATGTACAGAGCGTCGTTTGACGCCGGTCTTTCAGGACCAAATTCTTTACTGCGATTCTTTGCTACATTATCAAAATGTATTACTTGCAGTTGAGAATCGGTCATATAACATTTATTTGTTTCATCGTATGAAGTTTTTTGCAGCGAACTAAAATTTCGTTTAAATATTTCTATTTCTTTTATATCGTTCATGTTTAAATTCCCTGTGATATTTAATATTAATAACCTTCATCCTCTAAATCTTGAATAGGGTCGAAAAGTTTTTTATATACTTTAGAAAGTTTATTTGTAACGTCCGAAATTTCAGACGACTTCCCGTCCTCTAAAATTTCAGCCAGATAATACCTGCATTTATCTGATACCCCGTGTTTTTTCGAATATACTTCGATTGCGTCCAAAAAATACGGGCTGTGGGTGTTGATTAAAATATGCAGGTTAAACTCTTTTTGCAGCATTACAATAACTTCAGCGAACACAAGCTGCCATTTCGGGTGGAGATGAATTTCCGGCTCGTCGAGAATCAACGGCGCGTTGTCTAATATTTTAAAATCAAGCATCAGCGTTTTAAGAATCGCGAACGTTTTAAGCCCGGTCGCCATATTCACCGTTTCGATATTAAGAATAACTTTCTTTTGTTCTTCTCTATAGAAAAAATCTTCATTTTTTTTCTGAACCATTTTACCCGGACAGGCAGTATTAATCAATCCCAAAATTTTCTCAACCCGTTTCAAATAAACCAGTTCCTCTGCGACAGATACTGTTTTATCTCTATTTAAAAGACAGCGTAATAAATGTCGATGGTCAGGAATTCGCTCTCGCCAAGGGTTGCTGGTTTTGTCTATAACAAGAGGGCTGTCAATATATATAATCTCACTTTTTAAACTAATATAATCATAGATTTCCATTTCTTCATTGTTATTTTGAATTTCCATTTTGATTTCAGAATCTTTTATTTTAAGCGTAATTTTGCTTATTTCTTCAGGAGAGTAAATATTGTTTATTTGCATATCGAACTCATTTTCTAATACTCTTCCAATTATACCATAAAATATATCAGAATCCGGAATATTCAATTCGCGCAATTTTTTTGACATATTATCTAAGCTTTTTTCGAGTAATATTTGATTTTCTATATTCATAAATCCCGTAAAAATACAAAACAACATCTTACCGACGGTGCTTTTTCCCGTGTTGTTCTCCCCCGCGATTATTGTGATTCCCGCAATCTCGACGTCCGCGCTCTTTAATCTCCCGACGTTTTTCAGACTAATAAACATAGTGTTTTTTTCTCCCCCCAACTAAAAAATTTTAAATCTATCAGAAATCAATGATATTCAATCCCATAAATGCGTTCGACCCGTACTGCATCGCAAGACGCGCTTCCTCGTGTTCATGTTCTTTCTGCGAATTTAACCTGCCCTCAAGCCTACGGAAAAATATTCCCTTGACCGTCTTATCGTGACGCAGAGCGGCCGAATCTATATACGGCGACGTTTTGTTCTTTACCTGAATAAAATTAAACCCCGTGAACTTCTCCTCAATCGAACGGGTGTTAAATATAAATCCCGGACGGATTATCCCCGTAAGCTCGACCCTTAACGCCGTGTCCTCTTTGAAATTCGCCGCCGCAAGACGTATAGCGTCGATAATCTGCGGCTCCGTTACGTGCTGCGATATATCGACCTGTATCGTCTCGTATTTCCCACGGGAAAACCTGACGGCTTTCATGCCGCATACTTCTTTGCTTATCTCGCCGCACATCGCCCCCCTCGCTCCCGGCTCGTGAAATCCCCGGCCCTCCAGACACCCCGGATATGAAAAATTCGTCTCGCCGACTTTTATCACTCCCGTTCCGTTGTGAACGTGACCAAGGGCTATATAGTCAAACCCGCTTTTTGTTATGTCTGTCTTTGTCACCGGACAAAACTGCGAATCGACCGTCGCCATATCCCCGTGACCGATTAATATATTAATCCTGCCCGTATTCTGCGGCTTTTTGTTCGCGAACGGATTCACCTGCAAAGTCTTGTCTGTGAACGCATAGCCGTAAATATCGACGTTCAACTCGGGGATTTCGATTTTGGTTAAATCGCTCGACTTGAATATATGGACGTTCTCGGGCCATCTCATATATTTATACGGACTCTGCGAGTGATACGGGTCCGCTTCGCCCGGTGAAATAAAAAACCGGCAGTCCGGATAGGACGCGATTTCCCTCGCGATTAAATTCGCGGTGTCCTTCGATATATACTTCTCGTCGAACAAATCGCCCGAAATCAAAAAGATTTTCGCGCCGTACTCTTTGGCGTACATGACCAGCGCCGTGAACGCGCTCCTCGACTCCATACGCCTGAGCTCCGCGTTCCTCGGGTCGTCGAGCGTAAACGGCGAATCGAAATGAACGTCCGCGCAATGAACCATCTTTACCATATCAGTTTATTTAAACCTCCCCGTTTTTTATATTATTGCCCCGAAAATTCCGCGGCAAACGCCTCCGCCGCTTCTTTTCCCGAATTTATATAAATCTCCGCGCACTCCAGAACGACGTCTCTGCCGATATAACGGTCGCGGTTCAGCGCCGAAACGTATTCCTCCAGATATTCCAGGAACAAATAATCTATATTTCCCGTTCCGTCCGCCAAATTATTATACCTCCGGAAAATTTCGGCGGCAAATTCCGTTGTGTCCGTAAATTCGCCCGTTATATCTTCCGGCAGAATATAGCCGATTGCCGAAAGTCTCTGATTCAGGGCCGAGACGGCGGGATTGTCCGCGCCTTTTTTGATTGTCCGGCAGTTTACGAAATTAAGCTGACCGAAATCTTGCCTTTCAGCCTGTAGAAACTCGTCCGCTATTTTTATATCCGGTTCAATCCCGGTTTTATTATAATCTACTCCGTTTGACGATAATAATCTGAAAGTGGTGAACAGTAACGAATCCCCGCCCGATAATTCAAATTCCGCCTGACCTACGGCTTTGCCGACCGTCGTTTCGCCTATAATTACGGCTCCCGTCATATCGCTGAGCGACTGCGCGAAAATCTCCGCCGCGCTCGCGCTCCCTGAATTTACGAGCAGGCATATCTGACTAAACACAAAACCGTCTCCGTAATGACTTAATATATCGTCCCCCTCAACAACGTCTTTGTCTATATACTTCGCTAAAACGACGTCCTCCGCCGTAGAAAATAAGGCGAGACAGTCAAGAACGGCGCCGAAATACCCGCCAGGATTATCCCGCAGGTCTATTATAATATTATCCGTTCCGTTCCCTTTAAGTTCAGAGAGGATTAAATATAAATCATACGCCATATCAGAATCGCTGAAATCCAGTATTTTTATTACTGCGGCGTCTTCGCTTTCCGGAATTTTAAACCCGTCGATATACAGAGTCGGAGCGACAACGAGAGCTTTACTCATAGAAACGGTTACATATTCCCCGTCTCTTTTAACCGTGATTTCGACGCTGTCGCTGTAGGACAGTAAATGCGAAACCAGGTTCACGCCGAGACTTTCGACGTTTATATCCCCGATTTTTATAAATTCGTCTCCCGGTTTAAGACCCGCCTTCTCCGCGGGCGATTCCGTAAACACCTGTATTATCCTTGTATTATATAAATGCCCGTTAGACCCGGGCGTTCCGGTTATTCTTATCCCGTAGCCGCTGAATAAATTACCTGAACCGATTCTTCCTCCCGGCCCCGGAGACGCGCCCGACGCGCTGTAATACGCTCCGTAACTATCGTACGCCGAAACGAGGGAATAACCGAGACGCGGCAGCAGCTCGGGATAATTCGCCAGAAAATTTTCAAGCATCGCGTCGATTGCCTCTTCCCGGGTCACTCCGTACAGACTGTGTTCGACGAACAAATCTATAATTTCGTCAAGATGAGGATGTATGTCGTAATCTATATTTATATTTATATCTGCGTCTTTGTCTTCGGCGTAAACGTCAAAAGACAAAGCCTGTCCGGAAAAAATACCGGACAAAAGTAAAACGCATAATATAATCTCAATAAATTTTATTTTTTTGATTCTTCTTTTCATTTATGTTTTTCTCCCGTTATTTTTAATTCCCGTATTTCGCGTTCACGTTCACGTTCACGGAAGGCTCGGCGAATATCGTGTGCGTAATCATCTCCGACGGGAAACCGTTCGTCTCCGTAACGTACACGAGATGCATCCTGCCGCCCTCCGGCGTCATGTTGTTTACGATTTCTTTCGCCGCGGCGGTCGCAAACCCGATATCGCGCCCGTATTCAGTCGAAACCCTCCCGCCTTTTTCGAGAGTCAGCCACGTTTCAAAAAAACCCTTCCGGCTCATCGTTATTATATCTTTTTTTTCCATATTAAATACGAACCGGCAGTAAGAATCTTTAAACCCGGTCATTTCGCTTTCGTCGTATATTATATCGAGAGAGCCGTCGTCCGTCACTTTTATACTCCCCTCGCACGAAAAATCGTATTTGACGTCGCTCATCTTATACGTCTCGCTGTTATAATAATTGTTCAGATGCAGTATATCCCTGATTTCTTCTCCGCTCTGCGCGTAATCGTAATCCTCGAAGTCTTCGTAATAATCCTCAAATTCGTCAAACTCGCCGTCTCCGAGTCCGGAAAATACCTCCTCGCTCAGGTCTTTGAACTGCTCCGACTGGAGAAGCTCCCTAATCTCGCCGAAAATATCCTCGATTTCACTTTTGATTTCGCTTATCCTCTCCCTGATTCCGTCCGCGCTCTTTATCCGCGTATTATTATCGTCCGGTTCGGATTCGGAACGGCCGGCGCTCCCGGCAAGACTGCTGTAAAACACGTTCTGTCCGACTTCCTCGCGGTTCGCGAGGACGGTCAGCTCTTTTTTTATGCTTTTTATAATATCCGCCCCGCTCGTAATATCCGAGCTTACGAATCTCCTGTATTTTTCGGGCATATCCTCGACCCTTTCTTTCGCAAGTATACCGCCGCTTATATTATTTATGAAAAAAAGCTTGGATATATATTCCGAATTATCGTACATAATAGAATCCGGAGCGTAAGACTCGCCGGAATAATCGTAATGATAACCGCCGCCCGACAAATCGGTCTGCGATATTTTCACCCTGAAATTAAAATTTCCCCCGTCTCTCAATTTTAAACAACCCGCCTTCACGTAATAAATATATACAACCCATATATATTAACACAAATTTTTTAAATAATCAATCCTTTATTTATTATAATATTATTAATATTTTTCTATATTTATTTTTTCTGTTTCTATAACCCCGGATTTTATGTCCAAACCCAGGAAATTCGACGCCGCCCTCTCGAAATTAAGCGTTTTGTCGCTTATATAAATATCGAGGGAACCGTTTATATTATCTATATTATTTATATTATTAAGCATATTTTTTTCTTCGAGCGCAAGC
>Ga0099364_10001246_pt1 | contig 42531 bp, 36 predicted proteins | sample TergutTh196P3_FD_73070 | JGI IMG/M metagenome (GOLD analysis project Ga0099364, IMG submission 73070) | Microcerotermes parvus P3 segment gut microbial communities from Pointe-Noire, Republic of the Congo - Th196 P3 | ecosystem: Host-associated > Arthropoda: Insects > Digestive system > Gut ...
TTTTTGGTTACTTTTTTTGTCCAGACAAAAAAAGTGACGTGCGGAAGGCAAGGTGCGCCCGCAGGGCGAAATGAGCCGGGCCGCAGGCCCCCTCCCCCCCCACGGAGTGGAAAAAAACAAAACTAAAAGCGAAAAAACCCTTCGCCGGAGGCGACTCTCCCCCCCCCCGGAGGGGAAAAATAAAACCAAAAACAAAAACCCCCCACAAAAAAAACTTTTTCCTTTGAAAAAAGCCGGGCCGCAGGCCCCCTCTGCAAAACAACCTCTGCCCGGGAGGGCAAAAAAACCCCTCTGAAAAACAACCTTCACGGTACAAACACAACTCGCGCAGGGGGAAAAAGCCACGCTGTCGGGCGCGGGAAAGCCGCTTTGGGAGGTGTGTTGAGCACAGCCGAACAAGCCAAAAGAGCCCCCTCAAGGCAAAAAGAAAATCCATCTCTAAGCTCTTAAGCTCTTAGGCCCTGGGCGCTCAGTACCACTTTTTTTCCATGCATTCGTCCATTTGCTTTCTCTCGCTTGTGTCCGATGTCGCAAGTCCCCTTTGGTAGCTAAGCGCAACAAGGCGCCCATCCTGGAAGGCACAGAACTCGAGCCGTTCGGATTCATACTCGGTTGGGCCCGTATTTATAAAAATCACATGTCGACGGTTTGGCTGCAAAGAGGGGGGCGGTGCTGTTAAAACCTCCCAGCCTTCGCCCAACTCTTGCCCCCATTTTAAAGGGTTGGGGCAGGGCAAAAGCTCGGAGGCTTGAGCACGCCATTCTGTGCGAGCCTCTCTCTGCACTTCTGTTTGTGGATATAGCGTATAAGAATATACCCCTATGCTGCGGCACAAAACAGGCGATCCGTCTTCATAGACAATGGAGAAAGCAAGCTTGTCGCCCTCATTCATGGCGTCAGGCGCCAGTTTCACGCTGAAAGGTTTGAAATCAGAATCGGGGCCGCAACATACGGGAAAGCAAGCCATGGATAATATGCAATAACCCACACTTAACAACCCACAGACAAACAAAAAGTTTCGCATCGCCCAAAGTGCTCCTTCCTCTGCTTTTAGCTTCTTCTATGCATCAAGTACATACTATGGTGCGCTGAGCCTCAACTCCAGCTCACTGTGGCTATCATCACACAATCGTGAAGCGAAAAACACCAGCCCTTGGGTATATATTTTTCCAATGAAAATAACGCAAATCGACGGCTGCTTCACTCTTATGTTAGGCGTTAAATGCTGACGCTAGAGCAGCTTGATGGACTTCGTGGTTATCTAATAGCAGGCGTGCTTCTGTCATGTGTCATCGTCGGTCTGTGCCCAAAAGGCACAAGCACTGCGGCCAGGCTCTCGCGCATCATTGCGCAAATAGTCGGCGGCATCGCGGGCTTATCGCTGTTTGGAATGCTGAGTTTTATTGCCGGGTGGGATGAATATTTTGCCGCCAAAGCAGCTGGCGCACCCTCCTTCGAGTACCACGGGCCTCACGTCGCCGCTGCACGCCTGATTCAAACTCTCGGTGAAATGCACGCATCGGCTTTGGGAATTGTGTTTGGCTTGCTAGGGCTTGTTCTTCTTTGCGCTGCCTTCCTGGAGTGGTTCCATAAGCGCTAAGGCGTTGCGCGCTCAGTTGTGTGTCCACAGACTTCGGAAGAATACCTCAGAGCATCAACCCCTGAAAAAACAAAACCCCACAAAGCTTTTTAGACTTTGTGGGGCTGCCTGGACGCCCTGCCGGCCTTAGAATTAAGGCTGCAACACTTTAATTTAAATAAATAATTCAGAAGCGCTTTTTTCGTGTTACCCTGAAAGTTACCCCGGTTTTTTTGTGGGTGCCTTGTGGCCCTCCCCCTTAGCCTGTTTTTACCACCAACAGCCAGCTTAGCAATATGCATATACGGCTTGACGGCTGAGCAGGTGGGCGCACCAACATGCTCTTAGGTGGATGCATGCGGACTTATACGGACTCATGCAGCATTGCTTTTTCATTCAGCCAGCGGTATTTTCTTCTTGCAGTGATGGCTTAACCCACAAAAAGGAGGTGCGGACATGGCCAAACCCATCAAGCCAACCCCCGTCCTGACGGGCAAGGCCGCAGAGCGTTTTATCAAAAAACTGGAAGTAGAAAAAAATATCCCTGTCTATCCATCAGAAAAAACAGCGGATATGGCAGCCCTCCGAGAAATTGTTGCCAACATTGAACGCAAGAAATTCAATTGAGTTTGGCGGATATGCGCTTTCCCCCGTGACAGACTTTGGAGTTTTCACGGGGTTTTCTTGTGGAGACGCAGACTTAGGCCCTCGTTGGCAAGGCCGTCTATTTCGTAAATAGCCCTTTGAAGGCGTTTGAAGCCTTTTTCGGCAGTGTTTTTGTCATCCATTTATGTCTCCTCGGGTTTTGACTGTCTCTCTGAGCTTGCTCAACGAGTCCGAATTGCCCATCTTCGTGCCTCCTTCTGGCGGTTATGGAAAACCACCCTCCCAACGAAGGTGGCCAGGTACTTCGAAACCGCCAACAGAACGGCCCATGGCCTTAGCCCCGAAGGGCTGTTTTTCAGCTCCCGCGCTACCCGGCCATACGAATGGCACTATGTCGAGCACACTTATATTTATTCAAAACTCTAGCGAAGCTGCCCGACATTCCCCAGCGCCTCCCAACAACATTCAAGGTACAAACACAACTCGCGCCGGGAAAAAAGCCACGCTGTCGGGCGCGGAAATAGAATGCAAATGGGAACGATGATTTCGCTCAGCGTCGGCGGCATTGATGTGGATTGGGGCAAGAATGAGTTCTTCACGGGCTATGCCAACCTATTTCAACCAGGTGACAATGGGGTCAACGAATACGAATATGCGCCAGAAGATGACAGCCCTATCGTTGAGGCAAAGCCATGCCTTCGCCGCTCCCTCCGGCGAATATTGCCCCGCCTTCGATCTGCTCGGCTACAACCTAGACACTTGCCAGACAAGGCTCAATGCTTGGCTAAGCATCACACCTCCGCCACGTGTTGCAACGGTGTTTGCTGGCCTCAGTCGCTCCGAGTGGACCCAATTTAAGCGTTGCAAACCCCTGCCTGACTCATTTGTCGACTTCTGCGACTACAGCGAATGGGTGGCGCTCGAGGCACGCGCAAAGTCCGAAAGTCAGTTGAAACCGTTCATCGCAATTCCAATCACCTGCGCAGCTTGGAAGGAGTGGAAGCGAAAATTACCCAAAAGAGCCAACAACTCAATCCTCGGTTATGCCACTCACCTATTCCAAGAAAGAATTTTGAGCATCATCCATAGCGCCCGGGAGCGAACTGACAAATCCATTCTTCCACATCGGCATATGTTGCTCGTCACAGAGGAAATCGGGCAAGACTTGGCTTTCGATGTCTCTCATCTTTGGGAGGTCTGCATCCCTCTGGTATGCATGGAGCTAAGGCTGGTGCCGATATGCTTGGCTCTTGCATTCTTTGAATATCCGCTTTTTGAAAAGTTTCTCCGGGCAAGGGACGCCATCGACCTCTTCCGCCCCTTCAAAGGAGGCGAAAGGTGCCGAGAGCGTCGAACCGTTGCGCAAAAGCTTTGAATGAAAGCGCCCCCAGAAACTTATATGCTCACCTGCCCACTCAAACGCTTTGACAAGTCTTCCTGTGTTGTCTACAATTGATTTGTCAACGCTTTGTTTTCTTCGTTGTCAAACCCCACAAAAAGCACTTGGGCGATTTCATCAGCGTTGAACAAATAGGTATGCTCTTGGCCGATGTTGCCTTCAGGATAAAAGCAAGCCACATAGTCATAGGTTTCCTCTGTGCCGGTATCCAGTTGTTGTTTGCCGTAAATCATCAGCGGTTTGTTGGCTTCTTTCAGCAAAACAACGGTTCCAATGGGGAGGTATTTATTCGTCATATGGGGAGTCCCTATTTTAAGTGCATGAAGACAAGCGCATTATAACCCTTATCGGCCTTTTATGTTCAGCGCGGCATTCACCAATTTACCCACTCCAAAGCCACTCGCACCCTGTGCCCATTCAGGCCCTCCGTTTTGCTCTACAACTTTTTTCGTTGCCTCTTGTGCGCCATAGGCAGCCACGGCTTTGACGGAGGATTTTATTGGGTTCGCCTTGAGTTCTTTTAAGCCGGTAGAAGGTTTGACTGCATGTAGGAGCTCTTTGTTGGCCGCCTTCAGCTCCTCTTTGGCTGCCGTCACCTTCCCTTGGGCTGCCGTCAGTTTTTGGTTGGCATCTTTCTCATTCCTTATGGCCGTTCTCTCGTTAGCGCTGGCTTTCTTCAGATCCCCTCTTTTGACCGCATACTTCTCGTCTCTGGCCGCTTTCACCTCTGGTGATGTGTTCGCCTTCGCCCCTGCTTTTTGTTGGGCCAATGTCTGCTTGTCTTGGGCCGCCTTATACACTTTTTGGGCATCCTCCTTCACCTTTGTAGCCTTGGTCACCTGTGCTTGGGCTGCCTTTGCACCCTTGCCTGCTTTTGCGCCTTTAGCGAGCGAGGTTGCGGCTTTCACACCCTTGACTGCCGTCGTTGCCACTTTGCCGCCCGGAATGGCGCCTGCCAACGACAAGGCCGCTTCTCCGAAGTTTCCTTCCGCCGCATGAAGGCCTGCATCAACCACTGCGGCCACGGCGCCTACGCCTGGAACGAAGCTGGCCGCTCCCAAAACGTGGTGCGCAATCTCGGACGCCGACATGTTGCTGACAGCCTCTCCCACGGCCTTGGTGGCATTGCCTACAGCCTCTCCTGTGGCTTTGGCCGCCTTGCCTATGGCTTCTCCTGTGGCCTTGACTGCCTTGCCGACATTCTCTTTAACTTCATTCACTTTGTCGCCAACGGCCTGTTTGACTTCCTTTGCCTTCTCAACACCCTTCTCGAAGACGTCTTTTGTCGTGTTGACAGCCTTCTGTGTGACTTCTTTCGCCTTATTTACAACTCCAGTCGCAGTGTCTTTTATCGTTTTAAGTGGATTGAATGAAATACCCATGGCTTTAACCTCTCAAAAATATTAATGTATAGGATGCCTCCCCCCAATGAACACCCTCACAAACTCAGGACTTTTTCTACATTATCTGTCCGACACATACAAATTATCTATCCGAAACATGCAAAGTTGCTAAGACTGCGAGAAAAACTTTCAGTTTGTTTGAAACCCTTTGAAAATATTTGGATTATTTTTTCAAGCCCACCTGGATTTCACTTTTTGCTGAGGTGATTTATAAAAAGTGAGGGCACCACAAAGAGGAGAAAGCCCGGCAAGCGCGTGGCAAAGGCAATAAGGGCATGGCTGTTTTTGAAAGAAGGAACACCTGCCACATATGCCGCAGGAAGAAATCCGGTTTTTCTCAGGGGTGGATTTTCAACCCGTGTCAGTTTTTGTGTTCGTCTTCCTCTGGCTTCGCGCCCATATAAACAACAACTTGCGGCTGCAGAGCTGCAGGGTTTTCGTCAAACAACCTATAACGTTTTGCTAACAATTCTAGGGCCTTCAGCTGGTTTTCTTTCTTCACAAAGCCTTTTCCCTCAATTTCCAGATATTGCCTCAAAAGGCCCCATGTGGCGTACTCTGCACCGTCTCGGCTCCCCGCAAACAGAAAAGGCACACGGTAGCGCGCTGTGAAGGCGAGGACGCTTTGGCAAGCGCTGTAACGCTCCCGGCCAAGGCAGGCCACCAGGTCAGCCAGGCTCTTTCTCTCTACGGCCACCCTGTCAGTCAGGCCGACAAGGGAATAGTCCCCCGTGTCCAGGGTGCCGACTTCAACCTCTGTTCCGGTGTATCTCTCGTGTTTGAAGGTGAAGCCGCATTGCTCCCGGGTGTCGATGAGGATTTTCACTTCTTCATTTTGGCGGCAGGAATGCGCCATTCTGCCTTGGCAAAGTCAAACTCTGCCCACTCCGCTTGGCGAAGCTCTCCGGGTCTGACAAAAACATAGGGTGCCATGCGCAGCGCATCCCGCACAATGAGGTTGCCTGTGTATGCATCGATGTCTCGCAACAATGCGCCGACGGCTTTGGGCTCTTTGATGCTGGCCAATGAGAGGAAAAATGTCTTTCTCAAGTCGAGCAATAATGTTGTCACCGTGGTTGGGTGCCCATGCGTCTTTCTTTCTTGCAACCCATTCGCGGGCAACCAGCTCAAACGTGTTTTCAACTTCAGCCCGCACGGCGGCCCTGTTGGCCTGTCGCTGTGCGCTCGGGTCAACGCCTTGAGCAAGGAGCTTTCTTGCTTCGTCACGCCTTCCCCGCGCCTCCTTCAGGCCGGTGTCGGGGTAAGTTCCGAGGGAAAGCAGCTTCTCCTTCCCCTCCATTTGGTATTTGAAACGCCACCATATTTCGAGTTACCACCGAAAGCTACCCCTGTTTATCCCAGGCTGTCAACGAGCCTACATGAACGCGGGCGAAGCTGAAACAGGTGAAAAACTAAAGCCCGTCAAGGCTTTGTGAACTTTGACGGGCTTTGCTGAACCACTTCATTTTGACCCTGCCGGGATTCGAACCCGAGTTTGTGCCGTGAGAGGGCACCGTCCTAGGCCTCTAGACGACAGGGCCAAACCGCAACCGCCTTCTATGCAAATGGCTCGCGCTCGTCAACGCTAAACCCCATGGGCGCATCATTTAGCCGTGCTGCCGGGCAAAACGCCTCATGAAGTCCACAAGCGTTTCAACGTCTTGCTGGCTTGTCGCATTATAAATGCTCGCGCGCATGCCGCCTGTGGAACGGTGCCCCTTCACCCCTGCCATCTGCTCTGCTGCTGCCGCCTTTACAAAAGCTTCGTCCAGGGCCGCGTTGGCCAAATGAAATACCACATTCATGTGCGAGCGGCTCTCTTTCTCTACGGGCGCTATATAAAACTCGGGAAGCTCATCCAACACGGCATAGAGCGCTTTGGCCTTCTTCTCATTGCGCAGGGCCATGCCAGACACCCCACCCTCGGCCTTCAACCAACGCAGACAGTTGCGCAACATATAGACGCCAAATGTCGAGGGGGTGTTGAGGAGACTGTCGTGCTCCGCAAAAGTGGCATAGCGAAAAATGAGGGGAATATGCTCGGAGGCCGCCTTCAAAAATTCCTTGTGCACAAGCACTACCACCAGGCCCGAGGGCCCCAGGTTTTTTTGCGCCCCCGCATAAATAAGTCCAAACTTGGACACCTCCACCTTGCGCGACAAAATGTCCGAAGACATGTCGCAAACCTGCCACAACTTCCCTGTGTCCAAAAATTGCCAATATTGAGAGCCAAACAAAGTGTTGTTGGAAGTCGTGTGCACATAGCAGGCTCGCTCGTCAAAAGAAACTTCGGCTTGCTTGGGCACGCGCACATAGCGGCCTTGCACGTCTGTCTGCTGCCAGGCCGCACGCGCTTCTCCTACGCGCCGCGCCTCCTCGAGGGCCTTCTTCCCCCAGGTGCCCGTCACCACATAGTCCGCACGCCTCCCCGCAGCTAAAAAATTCAACGGCACCAACGCAAACTGCATGGAGGCCCCACCCTGCATAAAAAGCACCTCGTGCGTCGCCGGAACCTCCATCAACTCAATAAGCAATGCCTTGGCCTCTGCGTGCACACGCATATAGTCCTTGCCGCGGTGCGAGTGCTCCATAATGGACATGCCCGTGCCTTCAAAATCCAACATCTCCTTCTGCGCCAACTCCAAGGCCGGCAAAGGAATGGCGGAGGGGCCCGCATTAAAATTTATTTTTCGCATGAGTGCCCTTTCTTAAAAACGGCGGCTTAAAAACGGTGGCTTAAAACCTGTAACTTAAAATTTGTGAGAGAAAAGCCCGCTGCGCAGCTTGGGCTCAAACCACGTGGACTTGGGCGGCATCAACAGCCCCGCGTCTGAAACCTCAAGCAACTCCCTCATCTGCGTCGGAAAAAGGCTGAAGGCCACCAGCTGCGCGTTGTCCGCTGCCGCTTCCTCCATCTTCTCTATGCTGGAATACCCCCCAAAAAAGCTCAGCCGCTTGTCTGTGCGTGGCTCCACAATGCCAAACAAAGGCGCCAAAACCTCCTCTTGCAGAATGGAGACGTCTAAACGCTCCACCAGGCCTTCAGGCAAAGCCTCCTCTCTCAGCTGCAAACTCCACCACTGCCCTGAAAGCAACATGCAAAAAGAAGCTTTCTGCTCTGGCCGTTTCTTCCCGTCTGCGCGCACATGGAATGCCTTCAAAAGCCTCTGCAGCAGTTGCTTGGGCAAAAGGCCTTCAGGCAAAAGCACCAGGCGGTTATAGGGCAAAATCCGCAGGTGACTCTCAGGGAAAGCAACGGCCAAAAATATGCCGTGCTCCAATGGAGCGTCTTCGCCGGGCCTCTCTTGCTGCTTTCTTAATTGGTGTACGCGCCAGGCGGCTGCGGAGCGGTGGTGGCCATCGGCAATATAGAGGCATTCCAAACGCTCAAAAGCTTCCACAAGCCTTGGCTCTGCGTCCGAAGGCATGCGCCAAAAACGGTGCTGTACGCCGTCTTCAGAAACAAAGGAAATGCGCGGCGGCATTTGCACCACCTGCTTCATGGCCTCGGAAATTTCTTCGTCATCACGGTAGGCCAAAAACACAGGCTCGTCGTGCGCGCCCAACGCGTCAAGGTGCTCTGTCCTGTCGTCCTCTTTGTCTTTGCGCGTCAACTCGTGGCGCTTTATGCGGCCACTCTCATAGGCTTCAACGCTAAAGCAACCCACAAGCCCCAGCTGGCAATGGCTGCCTGTGGACTGCTCATAGGCATAGAGGCCTGGGCGCTCGTCGGCGACAAGCCACCCTTCCCTCTTAAATAATTCGAAATTCTCCCTCCCCTTTGCGTGGGCCTCTTCGGAATGCTCGTCCACCTCCTTAGGTAAGTCTACCTCGGGACGGCTGATGCGCACATAGCTTTGCGTGTTGCGCTGCCGCAACACGGTGGCTTCTTCGCGGCCAATAACGTCATAGGGGGGGGCGGAAAGTTGTGCGGCTAATTCTGCCGGGGGACACAAAGCTCTAAACGGAAATAACAAACGCATGCCATGCCTTATTCAAAAACAAATGCCTTTCAAAGCCCATAAAGCAAACAACAAAGCAAGCTAGGGCTCTTCCGCCATCGCCAAAAGCTTCTCCCAAATGGCCAGCTTCTTCGCCTCCACTTTGAGTGTGGCGGCATCCACCATCTCCTCACCAACAACAATGGCCCCCGTGCCTTTTTGAATGTCCGCCTGGCGGTAGGCCTCAATAATAGAGCGCGCTCGCTTCAACTCCTCCTCAGAGGGCGTAAACGCGGCGTGGATGGGGACAAGCTGGCTCGGGTGTATGGCCCATTTCCCGTCATAGCCCATTTTGGCCGCTTCCTGGGACTCGTGCGCCACCAGCGCCGCATCGCGAAACTGCACCGTCACCGCATCAATGGCGTCAACACCCGCAGCACGCGCGGCATTCAACATCTGCGCACGAGGGAAATAAAACAAACGCTGAGCGTCTTCCTTGAAGTCCCGGGCACCCCAGTCGCCGGCAAAGTCCGCTATGCCAAAAATGAGGGAGCTGACGCGCGGCGAGGCCTTCGCAATCTCATAGGCATGGTGCAGCCCCAAAGCGGTTTCTATTTGCGCTTCAATTTGAATTTTGCCGCGCATAAGCCCCAAGTCGGCCTCCACCTGGCTAAGCAACTTGCACAGAAAATGAATGTCTGCACTCTGGTTCACCTTGGGCAGCACAATAACGTCCACATGCTTGCCGGAAGCCTGCAACACTTCCCAAACGTCGCGGAAACAAAAAGGGGTGTCCACAGCATTGACGCGAAATGCCTTCAGCTTGCCACCTCTAAATGGAAGCTCAGCCAATGCCTTGGCAACTTCCTGGCGCGCCTTGGCCTTTTGTGAAAAAGCACAGGCGTCCTCCAAGTCAAAAATAACCTCGTCCGCGTCGGAAGCGGCCGCCTTCTCCATCATCTTCATGGAGTGGCCGGGGCAGATGAGCTCAGAGCGTCTAACCTGATATGTCATGTTTCTCCAGGGGCAATGCCAGGTGGAATGAACCGGCAGCGAGAATGCCCCAAATAGCCTCGAAGGGCAAACAGTGCCACTGAGAATTCAAAAAGCTGCCTTCTGCCTAAGTTTTCTATGGCGTTTCTATGTTGAAGTGAGCCTGTCGACCGGTTTCAATGGAGGCAAGCAAAGCGAGCCTCAAGCGGAAGCGCTCTAGCAACAAACGGGTGCGGCAACAGCAGACTGGCCAATGGCTGATATTTCTCGACGGCTGTGGACAAATTTTCCACGCCAACCCTAAGCCGGTCTAAACAGAATTTTGCCTGGAGCAACCCATAGGCTTGCTTCACCGCTCCCTGTTGTTTGCCTCAAGGCCAAAACCTTAGAGAATGAGCAAAAAACAACCAACAAATGTATGCGGATAATAAATGGTTTTGGCAAAACGGCTTCTTTTTTTCAGAAGTCCAAAAGCAAGCCATAAACCAACATAAAGAATGATCCGCCAACCAACATCCCTATAAGTACGCCAATGAGAAGAAAACCTCTGGAAGTCCAGCTTGCTGAGTTGGATACAGGGGGCATTGCACGCAGGCCTCTGCCATTTAGCGCTGCATCCACAGCAATGAGTGCGCCAGGCCGAGTATCCTCTTCGACATATTTCGCTTTCTTCACCTCCAGGAAACTGCCTGGCACTTCATTGTTTTCAGCGCTCAAAGCAAACGCTTCCTGAAAAAAAGCTTCTGCTTCCACGTTTGAATTTCCTGGCTCGTCTGGCTCAACACGTGCAGGCATGCCCCGAGGCGCCTCAGCAAGGCTACACTGGACAACAGGGATTGACTGCAGCGTTAAGCCTTCATCAGCCCTTTCTTTCAATGCCGACAAAGCACTCCTGGGAGACATACTCCATTCGCCTTTGGCTCCTTCAAGCATTTGAACAAGCTCTGCCTGGGTGAGGGCTTGCGTTTTTTCAGTGTCCTGCGCGTTTAAAGTTTCCTGGGCAATTTCAGAGTGAGAAGCCGCATCGGCCTTAGCGTTTTTCTGTTTTTTCCCCTGTGCCTGACTCATTTAACCCCTCCAAGGTCAGCAATGTTTCCAATGAGCACTCTAGCAGTTGCCAAGGAAAGCGACATTGAGAAAATGCTCTGCAATAACAAAGTTTCTTGCCAAGGCCTTATAGCATATACGGCATTCGCCTCACCCACCCCATGTTGGGTGGCCCCTCTCGGGGGAGGGGTACTCCACTCCCCTGTGGGGAGGGGGCATTGCTTTAGGTTCCCCTCACCATGGGCCTGAAATTCAGCGACAAATCCACTGCCCTTGCCGAATGCGTCAGTGCTCCCATGGATACCCAGTCAACCCCTAATGTTGCAAGCCGAAAAAGCCTCTCCAAACTTACCTGGCCAGAAACTTCAAGCAACACACGCCCTGCTGCAATGGCCACCGCCCTCTCTATTTCTTCGTCTCCCATATTGTCGAGCATGACAACATCCGCCCCCGCGGCAATGGCTTCTTTCAACCCCTCCACATGGCTAACTTCTACTTCTATTTTCAGCAAGCCGTGCGTCGCCTGCCTGGCTCTCAAAACAGCCTCCTGAATGCTGCCATTTAATGCGGCAAGGTGGTTGTCTTTTATGAGGACTCCATCAAAAAGGCCGAAGCGATGGTTTTGCAGCCCGCCATGGAGCACAGCTTGCTTGGAAAGCGCGCGCAAGCCCGGAGAGGTTTTGCGCGTATCCACCACGCGAAGCTTTGTCCCCTCAATGGCCGCGCGCACCCTGGCCGCAAACGTTGCCATGCCTGAGGTACGTTGGACCAAATTCAGCGCTGTCCTCTCTGCCGTCAACAAGGCGCGCATGGGCCCCTTTATGCGTGCAAGGCAAGCGCCTGAAGCACAGGCTTGGCCATCAAATGCCAACATCTCCACCTCAACGCGCGCGTCCATGTGCGAAAAGGCCATGGAAAATACTTCAACCCCGGAAAACACCAAAGCCTCTTTGGCCATTAACTCGCCTTCGCCCAACAAATGCTCAGGCACCAGGGCCATGGTGGTGATGTCGCCGGCAGCCCCCAAATCCTCATCATAAGCCAGCTGCAACAGGCGCTCTAAAAAACCTTTGGACACCATTATCTCCTCCGAGTTGGGCTCCGCTTGGCTGGTTTTTTAAATGCTGCTGTTTTTTTGGCCACTGCTGTTTTTTTGGACGCTGCTGTTTTTTTAGAGATGGGTTTTGGAGCTCGAAGCTTCAAGCTGCGGGTTTTCCCGGACTTGGGAGGTGGCTTCGATATTTTTCGCGAAGTTGTTTTTGGAGTTGTCTTCTTGGACTGTGCCAGTTGCTTTTTCGCAACACTTCCGACTTTTTTCTTGGAAACAACAGCAGCCTTTTTGACTTTTGCCGAAACACCCGGCCTGTTTCTGGCTTTCCTTTTTAGAGGCTTAAGCCCACGGCTTTCGCTGCGCCCTGCTTGCTCAAGCTTTGTTTCCTTCTTCAAAGCCCTCTTTGTTGTGGACTGTGTTTTGGACTGTGTTTTGGACTGTGTTTTGGGCTGTGTTTTGGACTGTGTTTTAAGTTGTTTTTTGAGCTGTGTTTTTGGCTGTGTTTTTGGCTGTGTTTTTGGCTGTGTTTTTATTGGTGTCTTTGCCGACACAGCCTTGGCTTTGGGTGGCGTCGTTTTCGTCTTCGTTTTCGTCTTTTTCAAAGCGGTTTTTGCTTTCTGTGGACTTGTTTTTTGAGTTGCTTTTTTAGGTTGTGCATGTGGAGAAGGCAACTTTGCCAAAGCCGGTTTTTTCGCCTTGGAAGCTGTTTTTTCAGGGGGGGCCTTTTTCAAAGGCGCATTCTTCTTGGCGCTGCCACGTGGAGAAGGCTTCTGTCGCTTGGGTTTTGGCCTGGGCAGCCTTCCGGCGGGCGTTGGGGTTTTTATGGGTGGTTGAATGTCCGGCATGAAGAAGTCTTCTTCCTGCATGGCCAAGTCTTTTTCAAGCATGGACAAGCCTTCTTCTATTATGGGCAAGTCCTTTTCTATCATGGACAAGTCCTCTTCTACCATGGCCAAATCCTCTTCCCGCATGGCCAAGTCCTCTTCGAGCAAGGGCACAGGAGAAATAGAAACTTTGTCTTCCAAGGCCATTATCTCTTCTGCATTTTCTTCATAAGCTTCGTCTTTCTCTGGGGGTGCAGCGCTCACTGTTTCTGCATTTTCCAAAGAAATGCGCTGCAAATGCTCGTTCATTTTTTGGAGTTTCGTTTGCAACTCCTCAATGCGCGCTTTGTCTTTCTCAATTATCTCTTGGGGCGCGCGCGCGGCAAAGTTGGGGTTTTCCAGTTTTTTCAAAAGCCCATTTAAGTCTTTCTCTGTCTTGGACATTTCTCTTTGAATGCGAAGGCGCTCTTCTTCTAAATTCACCACACCCTCCAAGGGGACAAAAACCTCCATCCCCTTGCAAAAATCTACGCCTGCGCATTTGGGCTTTTCTCCCAGCGGCTGAATATTCAGTTGAGAAAGGCCTGCAAGCAAAACAAGCATGGAGCATTGTTTTTCAAGCAAAGCCCTTGTTTCCAAGTCATCACTTTGGACAATGGCCTGTATTTTTATAGAGGGAGGAATGTTGTTTTCCCCGCGAATGGAGCGCACAGCCTCCACAAAAGCCATGAGCAGCTCCATATCCAACTCACAACGCTCATCCCAATAGCGCGTGTCAGCTTTGGGGAATGGGGCAACACAAATGGACGGCTCCTCGCGCCGCATCGGCAACATTTGCCAAAGTTCCTCCGTAATAAAAGGCATGAAGGGGTGCAACAAACGCAAAACCACATCCAATCCCCAGGAGAGACATGTGCGGGTTGTGTGCTTGGCAGCTTCATCGTCACCATTTAAAGTGCTCTTGGAGAATTCAATATACCAGTCACAAAACTCTCTCCAGACGAAGTGGTAGAGCGCCATGGCAACTTCAGAAAAGTTGAAATTCTCAAGGCCGTTGTCCACCACTTCTATGAGGCGGTTTAAGCGTGACAACATCCAACGGTCTGCCAGCGAAAGCGCCTTAGGCGAAGGCAGGCTTTCAAACTCAAATGCGCCAAAATTCATCAGTGAGAAACGTGCCGCGTTATAGAGTTTGTTGCAAAAGGCTCTATAGCCATTGACACGCTCAATGGACAGGCGAATCTCCCGGCCTTGCTGCGTCAAGGAAGCCAGCGTAAACCGAAGCGCATCTGCCCCCATCGGCGCCATGCCCTGAGGAAATTTTGCGCGGATGGACAGCGGCAACTCTGAAGCCTCAGCGCCGTGAATAATCAGCAAAGGGTCCAGCACATTCCCCTTCACTTTGGACATTTTCTCCCCCTTCTCATCGCGAATCATCGCATTCAAATATACTTTTGAGAAGGGCACCTCTTTCATGAAGTGAATGCCCAACATCATCATCCGGGCTACCCAGAAAAAAATAATGTCGTGCCCCGTCTCCATCACAGCGTTGGGGTAGAAAGTTCTAAGCTCCTGGGTTTGCTTGGGCCACCCCAAAGTAGAAAACGGCCACAGCCCGGAAGAAAACCACGTGTCCAAAACATCCGGCTCCTGCACCCAATTCCCTGAAGGGTTGTCATCTCTAACACCAGGGTTTTCGTGGCTCACCACAGGTGTTGCGCGCTCAAAGTCAATGCTTCCATCTGCAAGTTTGGGGCTTGAGTCCAGAGGGTACCAGGCGGGAATTTGGTGTCCCCACCACAGTTGACGACTGACGCACCAGTCGTGAATGTTGTTCATCCACGAGTAGAAAGTGTTGGTCCACCCTTCTGGATAAAACTGTGTACGCTTGGTTTCAACCGCTTCTATGGCGGTTTCGGCCAGGGACTCTATTTTCACAAACCACTGCAGGCACAAACGTGGCTCCACGGGGACGCCTGAGCGCTGGCTCACCGCCAACGAGAGGCGATAGGGCTCCTCTTTCACCAAAAGCCCCTGCTCCACCAAATCCTCAACCACCTTCTTGCGCGCTTCAAACCTGTCCATGCCGGCATAGGGGCCCGCATTCTCGTTGGTGCGTGCGGCCTCATCAAAAATGGAAATGGTCGGCAAACCATGTTTCAAACCCATCAGGTAGTCGGTATGGTCGTGCGCAGGTGTCACCTTCACCGCCCCTGTCCCAAACTCTTTGTTAACCCACTGCGCATCCGCAATGACGGGTATTTCTCGGTTCAGCAAAGGCAACAGCAAGGTTTTGCCAATCCAATGTGCAAAACGCTCGTCTTCAGGGTGGACGGCAACCGCCACATCGCCCAGCAAAGTTTCAGGCCGCGTGGTCGCCACCACCAGACGCTCTTCGCTGTCTTTAATGGGGTATGCAATATGCCATAACAAACCATCGCATTCCTCATGCTCAACTTCCAAGTCAGAAAGCGCCGTGCGCAAAGAAGGGTCCCAATGAATCAACTTCTGCGCGCGATAAATCAGCCCCTCTTCATACAGCCGGACGAAAGCCTCGCGGACGGCGGCGGAGGAGTTTTCATCCATCGTAAAACGCTCCCGACTCCAATCCAGAGAAGCCCCCATCATTTTGAGCTGCTCTGCAATGCAGTTGCCTGAAGCCTCCTTCCATTGCCACACCCGCTTTAAAAATTCTTCTCTGCCCAAGTCAAAGCGCGTCAGCCCCTCCTTCTTCAGCTCGCGCTCTACGACTGTTTGGGTTGCAATTCCTGCATGGTCTATCCCTGGAAGCCACAAAACGTTGTGGCCCTTCATCCGTTTGTGGCGGATTAATATGTCCTGCAGCGTTGTCGGCAACGCATGCCCAAGGTGCAAAGAGCCTGTCACATTCGGCGGAGGCAAAACAATGCAATAGGGTGGTTTGTCTGAACTTGCTTCCGCGCGAAAAAGCGCCTTCTCCATCCACCAACCATACCAACGCTTTTCTACTTGACTGGGCTCATAGGACTTTGACAGCTCACGCTCATTCATGCCTTCTCTCCAAATGCTATGCAAAAAATGCTATGCAAAGAAAATGCTATGCAAAGAAATGGCGGCCACTCTACACGAGTAACCGCCTTTTTTCTTATAAACCTGACTGGCAATAGAAAATCAACCTAGCGTTTTTCGCCTCTTTCTTTGGCTTGAATCAGCCGCTCTATATGCTCGCGGATGAGGGTTTCTGCCAACTGAGGAACCACCTCCCAAATAACCTTTTCTAAAAGCTCCTTTGAGATGCTGGGCAACAACTCCCGGAGAGCAGCCTCAGGGTTTAATGCAGGGGGTGGGGCCTGAGGAATTAAGGTCTGTCCTCCCAAGCCGAAAGGATCTCTCCTGGGCAAAGCTCCCCCTGCAGTGGTTGGGTGTGGTACGGGTGCAGGCGCACGAGCAGAGGGGGGAGGTCGATAGCCAGGGGATGGATAGGGGGCCGGCCTCCCCAGAGGTGGAAACAAAGCCGTGGGTGCACTCGGAGAAAGGCGCTGAGGCAAAACAGCTCTAGGCACAAATGAAGGCGAAGGAGCCGCCCGAGCGGGAAACTGCTGTGCCAAAGGCAAGGGCCTGGGCATAGGCACACCATAAGCGGGCTGAGGCCTTGCCACATGAGCGGGAGGAGCCATTGGACGCAAAGGAGAAAATGCGGGAGCAAAGCCTGGCCGAGAAGGGCTGGACATGGGCACAGCCGTCGCTTGCAACACGGGGGCAGAAGGAGCAACCCCGGGCACAGGCCTTGCGGGAGCCAAGGGGGGGGACACAGGCGGCGCTCCAAATGGAGCAGCAGGCACACGCCTTGCGGCTATATTCCCTGGAATGGCTCCAGGCGGAGCGGCAGGAACAGCTCTTGGACTTGGCTCTCTCATGCCAACAGGAGCGGGTGCCGATAAAACCGGCGCAGGAGCAAAACCGGGTGAGGGGGCTTGAGCTCTCGGCGAAGGAGGTGGTTGAAAGAAAGCCGAGGGGGGCTCCGCAGCAGCCGGGGGAGGAGGCACCAAAACAGAGGCAGGAGGAGGAACCACAGGCGCCGGCATAACCACAGGCGTTGGCGTCAACACACGCGCTGGCATAACCACAGGCGTCGGCGTAAACACAGGTGTCGCCGGAGCCTCAGCTGTGGCCATAGACGCCGACGAAACCGCAGGTGCGGGTGGAACCGCGGGGGCGGGTGGAACCACAGGTGCGGGTGGAAGTACAGGCGTTATGGAAGCCGCTTGAGGGGCAACAGGCTGTGGCCTTGCTATGGTGTGCACGCGCATGGGCAAAGGGGCCACCAGGGGCATGCCCAATATGCTGCATACTTTGTCAAGCAAGGCCTGGCTTTCAAAAGGCTTCGCCATATAAGCATCCGCCCCTGCAGCATGCACTTTTGCCTCGTCTATGGCTTCTTGGCCACTGACAAGAAGCAGGACGGGAATATGTGCTGTCTTCGGGTTTTTTTTAAGCAAAGCGCAAACCTCAAAGCCATCCTTGCCCGGCATCGACCAATCAGCCAACACCATGTCCGGAATCATCTCCTGAGCTTTGGCAACCGCATCCACGCCGTTATCGACCTCAACCAGATAAAAATCACCGGGAGGCAACACCAAGGAAACCACCTTGCGCATCGTCAACGAGTCATCAGCAACCAGAACATTCTTCGGCATGTAGCCCTCAAATAAACCAAAAATAACAAATACAGCCTAAGCCGTCGTAATCAGCAGTTGTATAATTATGTACAATACCCCTCAACAACTCACGGGGAAAATTTTAAACCTTTGTTGCTGAACACCTTTGCCCTTTAACACCTTTGCCCTACCCTCCACGGCCCTGGCATCCACTGCCTCGCCATCCACTGTCCTGGCCTTCACTGCCTCGCGCCTCGCCACCCATTGCCCTGCATTGCCCTGCCTTCCGCTTTGTCCCACCATGGGTGTTATACGCTGTGGGTGGTTTGCTCTAGGCTGTTTCTAGCATAACCCATTCTTTTTAAAGTATTTATCCTCTTTTTCCCTCTGGTTTTGCCTCAAAACGGCCCCTCCCTGGAAGCGGATAACCCATGTGCTGTTTCCCCTTTGTTTCCCCTGTGGCTCTCTTGTTTTAGCTTCAATGGCCTGTCTCGGGAAAGCACAACGTTCCGGAAAGCACAAGCATTTCTATTTTCCTGGTTTTTTCTTTTTCTCCTCCACGCTTTTGAGCAAATCCGCCGCTTTTTTGGCTTCTGCACTCTTGGGGTGTACTCTGAGCAACTCTTCAAGGGCCAGTTTGGCTTCGGGGAGTTTTTTAAGCTGTTTAAAGCACTCGTGGGAGCGCAAATAGGTCAGAGGAGCCGAGGCGGTTTTGGGGAATTCCTGAATAACCTTTCCATATTCATAAAGCGCTTCTCTATAGTGTTTCTGCACAAAATAGCTTTCCCCAAGCTTAAAATGCACTTCGCCCGCGGCGCTGTCCTTGGGCCACCTGCGCAAAAACTCATTCAGCAAGGCCTGGCCTTCTTTAATATTTTCCCCTTTAAGCACCTCGTCCGTATATTTCAAAAAAGCCTTGGGCTCATCTGGCTTCGCAGGCTGTTTGGGCACAGCAGCTCCCGAGGTTGCAGAAGTCGTCGTTGCCGAAGTGGCCGCTGCCGCAGCGGCGGTGGTGGCAGCCAACTCCTGCGTTTGCACGCGCAGCGCCGCTTGTGCTGCTTCCAACTCTCGAATGCGGTGCTCTAACAACTCTAAACCCCCGCGCAAGCTCGCCACATCCTCCGCGGAGCGCTGCATCTGCACCCCAATGTCAGCGCCACTTTGCCTGGCCCATTGTTCCGTTTGGCTTAGCGCTTTGGAAATACGTTCTTGGCTCTCCTTCACCTCTGAGCTGAGCAACTCATTTTCCTGCGTCAGGCTTTGCAGACGCTCTTCCAACATGCGCCCCCTTTCCGCAGGAAAAAAACACCCCGTCAGCAACACGGCAAAGGGCACAACAAGGCGCACTCCTGGGGCTACACCCATAACCCTCAATAAATTCAAGGTTTTTATATTAAAAAACACACTGGCCTCTATTCTCGCTTTTCTAAGCTGTCTATGGCTTTTAACCCAGTTGAGGCCTCAACGGAAAAAACCTGACAGACAAAAAGCGGACTGACAAAAACTTTAGACTAAAATCAGCCTGGGGCCCTGCAGGCTTTTTCGAATAAGCTCAAAAGCGCCCTCAACCTCAGCCTCCGCTTCCGTAAGGCGGCGCAGCAAAACCGTGTGGGCATGGGCATGAGGGCCACACATGTTTTTTAATTCTTCCAAAAGGCCCATCGCTGAATGGAGGGCTATTTGGGCATCTTGTTCTCTTAAAGCCTCTGGGGGAGCACCTCCTTTCTGCTCCTTGAGGTATGCGGAAAAACGCTGCAGCGTCATTTGCAGTTTTTCTCCAGAAAACTCACTTAAGGGTTTTTGCAAAAATTCACAATCCACCTTCAACATCCGCAATGCGTTGCCCAGAGAAGGCCTGGGGGACAAGGGGTGAATGTTGAGCCTTTCAAAAGCCCCCAAAAGGGCATCCTCTTCAGGCGCAGGCCATGCATAGGGGACCAGCTCCAAAAAAACATACAAATCCGGAACTCCCTTTCGCACGACCTCCAGCTCTTCTTCTTCAATGGGAGGAAAAGTTTCAGGAAAGCCCGCAAACAACAAAGGGAAGACAACGGCCTCCCAAAAATCCTCTGAAACAGCTCCCGTAGAAGCGGAGCTTGCCCAAAGCCGCGCAGCAAGCTCACAAGTCTGCGCGTGTTTCTCCCACTGCTCCCCCATGGGTTTATGGGGCTCCATGGCGTCAAACACCGCTCGGAATTGGTTTTCCATATGCATTTTCAACTCGGCAGGCAGCCCGCTCCCCGTGCGCGTTAAGGCCTCCTTGAGTTCCTGCATGAGTTGGCCTGGCAGACGCTTCCATGTGGCTTCTGCCTTTTCCATGTCCAAAGAAAGCATTTGGATGAAGTGTGAGTTGAACAAGCGTTGATAGAGTTGAGCATCCAACTTGGGTGCGCCCACCAAAGGAATTCCCGAAGCCATGCGTGCAGAGCTCAACGAGTTGCTCAGGTTTTGGCTCAGCTCATCCAACTTTCCCAAGCTGGCCATACTCAAAGCATCCAACACAGCTTCAAACGGAGACAACACAATAATTGCATCCGCAAACCCCAGAGAAACGCCTGCCATAGAGTCGCAGTTGGGAAACCAAAACCCTTTATGCAAATAAAGCAACTTCTCTCCGAGAATGGCTGTCAACCCCAGGGCAATGAGTTGGTGCTCTGGCTTAGAAAACTTGAATGCGCCGCCCAAAACTTTGATGACAGATTTTTCAATTTCACTCCAAGAGGCATTCAAATAATCCACTTCTCGCTTTTCAGCTGTCTTCAGCAAAAGCACCAACTGAGACAGTGCAGCTTCCATATGCGGTGGTTTTTCAATGTCCATGGCCCCTCCATAGCATGTATGCAACGCTTGTCCGGAATTTCTCGTTTCCTCTCAGACAAAGGTTTGTCGGCCACACATATACCTGTTAAGCATAATGGGAATAATGCGTTTTCCAACGTTGCTTTGTCTTGCCCTTATTCTCAACGCTTGCGCCTCTCTTTCGACACGTTTCTCAACGCCCATTGCGACGGGGTTTGCACGCGACGACATGTGGAAACTGACAACGCCGGAGTCAGAAATTTATTATCCCAAACAACATGAAGCGGAGGCTTTGCGCCTTGCCAGGCAAATGAAAAAATGTCTGGGGGCGCTGCGCAACAAAACGCAGGGGGATACGCCGACAAGGCGCATGTTGGTTTTTTTGACGTCGACAAATTTTAACAACGCTTATGTTTCAGGAGAATATGGGGGAGAGTTTCTGCACACGGTTAACCCGCTTTTCCTCACAAGTGAAACCTTCAACTGGTATAACATGTCCGGGGGGGACATTTCAGAAGTTGTCTGCCATGAAATTTTTCACTATGTGCATTTGGAGCAGACGCGCGGACTGTGGAGGTGGTTTAACCTTATTTTGGGTCCACAAGTTTCTCCCCAAGGTGCTTTGGAGCGGTGGTTTACGGAGGGGGTAGCGCAATTTTATGAGGGGCACCTTCAACACCCCACAGGAAGGCCCCACAGCCCCTATTATTATGCCCTCTTCTATTCGGGTGTCGCTGCGCGAAAAGGCAAAATATATGAGAGTGACTTGCACCCTCAAACACGCGACTTGTTGCCGGCTTCCGGTGCCTATCTCACCTCATTGTTTTTCATTGAATACCTCGTTAAGCAATATGGGGAGGCCAAGCTTTGGGAGCTTATTTCCATGCAGGCCGATGCACTTTTTTTCCCTTTCGGCGTCAGCCTTCGCTTCAAAAGCGTCTATGGAAAAACACTCGCCGCTCTTTTTGATGAGTGGAGAAAAAGCCTCGCCCCCAAAGCTACCTCTCCGCCCACGCCTTCCAACCAAAAAACGCTGCTCCACCATGTGGGCTATATAGCAAGGCTGGGGGTGGCTTTGGACGGCAGCATGGCGGTGGTGCGCACTCACCGAGAAAAAACGCCGGCCCTCTTGCTGCTAAACAGCGACGGAAGTTTGCGTGCTCAGCTCTCACTCACTCAACATATACCCTATCGCCCCTGGGTTAACGCAAGTGCGTCGAGCATTTCAGGGCTCTCCTTCAGCGCGGATGGGCGTTGGCTTTTTCTGCACAACACCGACATTAACGCGTGGGGAAATAACGTTGGGCAACTGTGGAAAGTGGATGCGCAAACCGCCAAAGTGCTCCGTGTTTGGCAAGAGGCGGGAAGCCAGGGAGGCGCGCTTCACCCGGAGGGAAACCACTATCTCTGGGTGGAATTCCAGCCTGGAAAAACACGCTTGGTTGAGTTCCATCTGCACACGCAACAAAAACAAACGCTGCTCGAAGAAGGCCCGGGTATTTCTTTTGCAACGCCAAGCTATTCTCCAGACGGCAAACAACTTGCTTTCTCCCGCTGGGAGGGCAAGGGTTGGGACATTCGCCTCTGTCAAATACGCAGGGGAAAAATAGGAGAATGCAAGCAACTCACGAAGGACTCGGCTTTTAATTATGCCCCAAAGTGGATTGACAATGACAACCTTCTCTTTGTGCGCAAAGAAGGAAACTCAGCCCAGGCATTCCGTTTGCACCTTCCCTCGCAAAAACGCACTCGCCTCACTCAAGCGCCTTTCTTTGTCATGGATGCAAGCCCCTCACGCAGCCATGTCCACTTCCTTAACCGGGTGGGGTGGGAGTGGAGCTTGGATAGCATAAAACTCAACCTGGAGGAGGAGGAAGAGAAGGAGGAAGAGGAAACGCCCCACCTTCCCCTGCTTCGCCAGGAGGGAGATGAAATGCTCCCCTCTGCTCTACCTTCAGCCTCCTCTTTTGAGTCTTTGCGCATTCTCTCGGAGGAGGAGGAGGAGGCGTTGGAAATAGAATCCAACCGCCCCTATTCCGGGTGGGAGGAGCTTTGGCTGCCTCGGGCGCGCATTCCCTATGTGGACATTTATTTTCCCGCAAAATTCTGGAATGCAAAAATAGGCTCCTCCATTGGGCTCTCCCTCTATGGGAGCGATCGCCTCAGCTTTCACAACTGGGCGCTGGATTTTCGCTTTGTTTCTCCTACAAAATCCTATGGCACAGCGCTGGCCTATCTCAACCGACAGCTGGCACCTTGGACACTGTTTGCACAGCTCCACTATGAAAAAAACCCTCCCTTGCAATATTGGATGGGACAATTTGGAGGGCAACGCACCTTTTTCACCACGCCTTTGCGTTTTTCTTTTCTTGCCATTGACAGAGCATATGCGGGTGAGCACCAACGCTACCTCGGCCCCTCCATTTCCGCGGACTATGCCGCAGGCTCCTCCACCGTCATGGGGGGAACCCAAAGCCTCTTCCAAATAGGGGTTTTAGGGAGTTTCTTTTTCAAAGACATGGGAAGTGTACGCAATGTCATCAGCCTCTCCGGCTATATGGGCCTGGGCATTCCGCTTCCTTTTTTGACACAGCACTCCTTCGTCCTCAACCTCAGAGGACGCTCTCTGCCCAATGCCCCCAAAGGTACTTTGCAATTGGGGGGCATGGCCTATAACCCCGTCCTCCTGCAAAGCCAGGAGTCCAAATATGCTCCCTCCCCAGGCATTTTCCTTCCCAGCTTCTTTGGCGAGGCCATACGCGGTTTTGAAGACTTTTCCATCCGCGCCAACCATGCAGCCATCGCCCATGCCCGCTACCGCTATGCTTTTGTCATAGACAGGGGCTCCATCTCCACCTTCACCCTCTTTCCCTCCCTCTTCTGGCGACAAATAGACGTGGAATTGTTTGGCACTTCCAGCTATAGCGACAACCTCTCACACCGCTGGCTACACGCCATAGGCGGTGCTGTTTTCCTGCGAACAACCATCGCCCAAAGCATCTCCCTCAACCTCTATTATCAACTCTCTGTTCGCATCAATGTCCGGCTCCCTCCTCTGCACCTCATCGGCTATTCCATTGAATAAACAAATTTAACCAAGCCACTTGGCCATGGTCTCTTTCGAAAATGGTTTTTAACAATAAGAGCTTTTAGAAAAGCGTATTTTGAGGTGCTTGCTTTTTCTTTAGGGCTTGCTTTTTAGGGGGGGGAAGGTTTTATAATGGAGGCCATGCCTATGCGCGTTTTCTTTTTGGGTTTGGGGTTTTCTTTCTTTTTGGCTTTGTCTGCGCAAGCACAGTCTGGGGACAGGCTGAATACTTTCTCTTCTTCAGGGAGCAAGTCTGAGGGGGAATTAATCAGCAGCTTTGCCCAGCAGCAAGAGTTTGGCCAAGAGCCTACGCAGCCTTTTCCTCTTATAGCTGTCTCTTTGGGGATTGTCGTTTTGTTGTGCGTAGCACCCTTTGCCATCAACTATTTTGGGAAGATGTCCAGAGAAATGCAAGACGCCCAGAAAAATGACTCTTCCTCTTCAAAAACGACGCGCCTTTAGGCGCCTGTTTTAAAGCGGATCTTCCTCCACAATGGCTTGGTTGGCTGGGGCTTGGCGGGCCGGGGTTTGGCTGGCTGGAGGCAAAACAACGGGGGAGGCTTCTTGTTGGGGAGCGACGAGGGTTGTTCCTTGTTCCATCGACAATTGTCCTCGCGAGAATTGTCCTCGCAGAAAGTCCTCGGACAGTTTTTGAGCGACGGTGTCGAGCACCCAATGGATGCGGTTGCGGTATAAAGAAGGCTCTCTGGCGAGGACAAAAGGATCGACCACCGGCAGGCTGGACTCTTCTTCTTCGGCATGGAAGCTCCGTTTCCACAGGAGGCTTCCGTTTTTCAGGCGAAACATGCGCCCATAGCCACGGACCCAAAAACGAACTTTTCCCTGGGCGCTGCGAATGCCATATTCCTCAATAACCATTTCGACGATGCTGTCCACATCCATGGCCAGAAGCCTTTTATAGTCAGGCTCCACATCTGCCTCATCCTGCATGAGAAAAATCCCCAGGGAGCGAGCCACCTTGGATGGTTCCGCCGCATCTTTAAAAGGCGCCACCTGCTCCAAACGCAACATGGTGCGGGCGCGCAAACCATCCGACAACTCATAATGCGGCAAGCCTCTGAGCATGCGCGCTGCCATGCGTCGGTTCCCCTCGGCCGGCTCCAGCCTCTTTAAGCCTTCTCTAAATGTGTTGTCATCCGTGAAGACGGTTGCCTTAGGCCCCGCATTTTTGGAAATGCGGCCTACAAAAGCAGGTTTTTGGATGCTCTCCAAAGCCGCAGCATCCAGAGACTTATGAGCGCAGCTTGCTCCCAATAAAGCCACAGCACTAAAAAGGCAAAAACGTTTCATGGGAGTGTTTTAACCCAAGGACATTTTCTCTGCGAGCACTGAAACACTCCCCTGGCTAAATTAAAAGCTCAAAATCCTCACTCTTCCACCCCAGGGACTCCAGTGAAAACTCCTCTTTCTCATCCATGCGCTCTTCCATGAGGTGGCTGAGCAATTCGAGCACCTGAGGGTGTGTAGAGATTAAGGTGTTGAATTCATTGGCAGGAAGTTTAAGCAAAGCGCTTCGCTCCACAGCAATAACGCTGGCTGTGGCTGGTGCTTTGGTTAAGAGGGAAATTTCACCAAACAACTCCCCCTCTTTCAGGACGGCCACTTTTTGGCCATTTTTAATAACCTCCAAATAGCCGACGAGGACGACGAACAAACCCTCGCTCATCTGGTTTTGGGCCACCACCACCGTCCCGGGGTTGACATCCAAGGCTTGAAAACAACGGATCAACTCTTGGCGATCGGCCTGAGCAAAAGGCCTGAACAGCAAGGAGCTGGCCATGACGTTGCTGAGCAACCGTTGTCGACAAAACCGCCACAGTGCCGTAGAAACTTGCGGAAATTTTCGAGAAAGCCCGGCAAGCACGTCTGCGGAAATTTCTAAAACTTGCGTGTCAGGCTCAACCGCTTCAACAAAAGCCGAGCGCGGCTCCCCTGACAGCAAAGCCATTTCACCAAAAAACTCACCTTCCCTGAGGATGGCCAACTCCACTTGCTCAGCGCCCTGTACGCGGAATACGCGGACTTCCCCGGAGCAAATGACAAAGAAAGAATTCCCCTGCTCCCCTTGGCGGATGACGCGTGTTTGAGGTGCAAGCCTCCAAAGCGGGCAATGGTTAAACAAAGCCATGAGCGCAGGTTGGGGCAAATCCGAAAAAAGCGGAATATTTAAGGGCAAACCCGCAGAGCGTGTTGCATGTTTGGCCACCGCCAACCAAGCGTTCGGGTTTTCTCCTTGCTCCTCCAGACCGGCCTTCGCTGCATCTTCAATGGCATGAAAAGCACCCAAGCTTGGAGAGCGACGCTCTTTGGCCAAAGGGGGTTGCCTCACAACATCCGTCTGTTGGAGGTGGCCTGGTTGGGCATGGCCTTGTTGGAGAGGGCCTTGTTGGGCATGGCCCCTCATTTGTGGGGCACTCAAGGGTTCCTCTGTACTCTCCAACGCTGTGTCTTCCAAGTCAAAAACAGGTATGGCCTCGGTGGGCTCGCTTTTTTTCTGAGGCTTGTTTTTATGCAAAGCAGAGGAAGTTTTGGAAACAGAGGAAGCAGGGGAAACACCCGGGCTGCTCAACAAAACAGGCACAAGCGTCGGGCGGATGCTGGGGGGCTTCATGGTTTCAGCCCATGAGACAGAGGCGTGCTGTGCAGCCATTTCAGGTGCCTGAGGTGTTTTTTGAAAGCAAGCTTCAGCGGAGGAGGTTTCTTGTTGAGCTTTGGCCACTGGAGTGCTCAACGCTTTGGTTTGAGGTGAAGGCGGCTCAATGAGTGTACCCACAACAATGGGAATTTTCGCTTCTGAGTCTTCCTTCACATGCTCTGGAGAGCGCTCCTCTTGCCTGATAACAAGGGGTATTTCAACCTCCACAGAAAGCTCAGCAGATGGCAATGCCTCAAAAGCTTTGCTCGCAGGTGCCATGGGCGCAGGAGCTATGGGCGCAGGAGCTATGGGGGGCGCAGGTGCCATGGGCGCAGGTGCTATGGGTGCAGGTACTATGGGCGTTGGAGAAGGCACTGTTTGTGCCGCTGCAGGCATGGGCTCTGTTGCAAAACCAGGCTTTGCTGCAGGCTCGGCCTTCTGGCTTGAAGGCTTGGGCTCCGGTGCAAGGGCCATGGAGGGAAAACTTGCTTTTTTCACAATGCCCTTGTGTACATAAAGCTCTTCCAGCATGCTCTTCACACCCAAATGTTCAGGCTCTATTTCCAAAACAAGTTTGCACGCGGCAATGGCACGGGGGAAAAAACCACTCTCCGCATATGAGTTGGCTGCCTGGTAATAAGCAGCTGTCGCTTTGTCTTTCTTTCGCAAACGCGACCAAGCATCGCCCAGACGAATCCACGCTTGGGAGTCTTTGGGTGCTTGCGCGCAATAACTCTCATAAATTTCCGCAGCCTTTGCAAATTTTCCCTTTGCAAACGCAGACGCAGCTCGCTCGCGCAGCTCGCTTAAATCCATGACTTCAACTTTCTCATTCAAATATCGCTCATGCTATGACGAACTTTTTTAAAATAATCCTCACCCAGAGCTTCCAACATCTCCCCCGCGTCTCCAACCTTTAAATAACGCAAAACCCTCACTGCTGCCTGGCGGATTTCTGGAGATTCATGAAAAAGCTGGTTTTCAATCTCCTTGGATGCCACCTTGGCGTCCATCTCCTTAAGTGCTTCTAAGGCTGTCTTCTTTTCAACCACTGTCGCCGCGTTAAGCAGCGCCACCAGCTTCTCCTGTGCTCCTGTATGCTTGGCCTTCCCCAAGCAATGCGCAGCCAAACTGGCCTCTCGAATGCTTTTGTCCAAAAAACCCATCAAAATTTTCGCACTTTTTTCATCCAGCTGTGTGCAGGGCAAGAGGTTTAATAACGCTGAGCTTTCTTCTGCCCGCTTTTCCAAAGCGGCAAGCAGATGTTTTTCTCCTTCAATACCTGCTTCTATAAAAGCCTCGGCCACAGCCAGGCGAACTTTTTCGCTTTGGTCGAAAATACCTTGCTCTGCCAACTCCCAATGCTCTGCCCCCATGCGCACCCATGCGGCCAAAGCCACCGCCCGCAAAGAAACATCCGAGGCCCTCATGTGGCGCTTCAAATGCTCCTCTATGAGTTGCGGCTGCAAAAAACTCGCAAGCTTTAAAAATGCAGCCAACTGCTCCAACTCTGCCTGGCCCAAATTTTCTGCCAACTCCGGAAGCAACAAGGGCCTTGAAGCTTGTTTCCCCTGCTCTTTAAGCGACAGGGCGTTGCTTGCCTCAAGCCCCCTCAGCAACAACTCCTGGCGTTGTCTGCGCTCTAAATCCTTGGCACCCTCTTCAAAAATGCGCGTACCAAACCCATCCTCCAGGGGAAATTTTATCCAAGGCTCTTCTCTCTTTGTTAAAAAATCCACCCGCTCCAATATATAGGCCATGTGCTTGGGGGGCTTCTCTTGCAGCTCCTTTTGCACATAAGCTTTTGAAAGCAAATGCGCAGCCAAAGCCGACAAAACAAGGTTTTCGGATTTTAGGAATGCCCAAATTTTATCAGCCTCCTGGCTCCAGGCGTTTGGCCAACGCATCAAAACCAACAAAGCTGTTTCTGCCATAGAGGCTTTGGAGAGCTGCTCCAACAAAGGCGGCAAAGCGCAAGGCGCTCTTTGTTGCAATGCGGAGGCTGCTTGAAGACGCAAAAAGCGGTTTTCAGAATGGATGGCAATATGACACATGGCTTGGTCTGCTTCGGGCGATGAAGGAAAGCTTGTCAGCCCCTCCAGTGCCCACAAGGCTGTCTCTTCTTCCGTTTCCACCAAGCGAGTCAGCAACGGAATGGAGCTTGTGGCTTGCAATTGGGCAACAGCCGCAATAGCGGCTTGGCGAATGTCAGCGTTGCTGCTCAATGCCAAAGCTTCCAGCTCCACCAATGCCGCGTGCACGCCCAGGGAAGCCAAGCCCTGAGCGGCAGCAACAACCAATACGGGCGCCTTCTCTTTCAGAAAGGGAAGCAACAATTCGGCGGCCTCAGGGCGACCACTCTCGGACAGCCGAACAATGGCATTCACCTGCTCTGCAAGCGAAGGAGGTGAAGCCAACTCTTGCTGAGCTTTCTCCCACAACTCTTTGGCTTCAAAACTCACCGCTTGCTTCATCGGCTCTGCAACACCGGAGGCCTTCAGCGCTTGGACAATGGCCTGGCGCACGGGTTGGCGGCTTCTGGAAAAACGCAACAGCAAATATTTGCGCGCCTTCTCGTTGCCGTGTTGGCCCATGGCATGGGCCGCAGCCACTTGGACTCTCTCATCAGCATCCTTCAGCAGATCGCTCAGCAAGTCCAAAGCATAACCCTCCCGGCTTTTCCCAAGCCCCTCAGCAGCAACCGCGCGGACTTTGGGCTCTGTGTCTCTGGCTGCCAGCGCCAAATGCCCCAAGTCAGCTGGCTTCACCTTCTCAATTATTTGCTTTAAAGCTTCAGCACGTGCCTCCGGAGGGAAATGGCTCCAGTTGGCTTTCCATGCTTCATCCTTCTTCTCGTTGCAAGCTGACAACAGCGACAACACCGACAACACCGACAATATATGAATCCATCGCATGGGAACGTATATATACTGTCCTGGCCTCATTCCTGGCTTCATTCTTCATCTCTTGCGTATAGGTAAACCCACCACCAAGGGAGGCCTGGAGTGCCCCAAAGCCACAGCTTTCAACAATACACATTCTTCTTGCGTAAGTGCACGTAGTTGCCCAGGGTACATGTTTAAAACAGAAATACCTGCCTGGGCTGGGCGGAACAAAGCCAAAACAGGGTGGCCTATGGCTGCAAACATGCGTTTAACCAGGTGGTAGCGCCCCTCCGTCACCGTCAACACCACCCAGCTGTTGGCTTTCAAAACGCAATGCAGCTTGGCACGCAAGGCTTGAGCGGGTCTCTCCTCACCTATAACAACCCCTTTGCACAGCTGTTGGAGTGCCTCAGGGGAGGGTTGGCCACGCACTTTGGCAACATAGCTGCGAGGAATTTGAAAGCGTGGCATCAACAAGCGGTTAACCAAGTCCCCATCATCCGTCAGCAGCAAGGCGCCTTCGGTGTCATAATCCAGGCGGCCCACGGGGTATACACGTCCATGCTTTTTGCGCAGCCAATCCCCTATGCAGGGGCGGCCCTGGGGGTCTGCCAGGGTGGTTATGGTGCCGCGCGGCTTATACAATATGAAATATTGGTGCTGTTTTGGCAAACTCAGCTTCTGTCCTTCTATGCATACCTCGTCATGCTCTGCATCCACCAGGCTGCCCAGCTTGCAAACCGTTTGCCCGTTAACTTGGACTTTTCCAGCCAACATGAGTTTTTCGGCTTTGCGCCGCGAAGCCACTCCTGCTCTGGCCAGGTATTTGTGCAAGCGCTCCATTTTTTCCGCCTATAAAGAGCGTCCTCCGTCCAGCACAAGAATTTGCCCAGTCATAGAGTTGTTGGAGAGCAAAAAAAACATGGCCTCCACCAGTGCCTGGGTTGATACTTTCTCTCCCATGGGAATTTTTGAAACCAGTTGTGCTGTGGCTTTGGCGGAAAGGCCTTCAGCGGGCAATACCAGCCCTGGGGCAATGGCGTTGACACGCAGCTTGGGGGCCAACTCTTTGGCCAGAGAGCGGCAAAGCTGCGCCAAGGCGGCTTTGGTCATCGCATAGGCGGCATAGCCATTCCACGTTTGGCTTGTTCCCGCAATGTCCAAAATATGCAGAATGTTTCCCCCCCCTCTTCGGGCCATGGGGGGTGCAAGCTGCTGGCTCAACAAAAAAGCCGCTCGCACATTCACCTTCCAAAGTTTGTCCAGGCAGGCTGCTGAGGTTTTGGAAAAACGCTTCCCCTCCATAACAGCTGCGTTGTGTATTAAAATATGGGGTACTCCCATGCGAGCACACACCTCTTGTGCAAGCTGCTCTGGGCCAGAAAGTTTTTCAAAATCAGCCACAAAAACCTCTGCACAAACCCCTTGCCGCCTTAAATGCAAAGCCAAGGCATCTGCCCTTCGCGTAGAGTGCCTGCAATGCAGGGCAATGTCCACCCCTGCCTCTCCCAGGGCCTGGGCCAAAAAAGCCCCCAAGCGTGTACCTGCACCGCTGATTAAAGCCAGCTGCCTGGAGCTTTTGCCAAGTTGTGGTTTCATCTTCTTCACTCTTTCATTATAGGCATAGCATGCCTTTAACCTTTGAAGAGTTATTGCAACAAGCACGGCAAAACATTCCGCTTGTTGATGTGTGTGAATTGTTTTCTCAACTCTCTCAAAAAAACCCTGGACTGCGGCTTATAGACATTCGGGAGGCCAACGAATATTCCAAAGGCAAAATCCCCAACGCCATCATGCTTCCGCGCAGTCGGTTGGAAATAGACATTGAAACCCTTGTCAACCCTGAAGATACTTTGCTTCTCTATTGCTCGGGTGAAATCCGCTCTGTGCTTGCAGCCCAAATCCTCCAGCGCGACATGGGTTTTGAGAATGTGGCCGCGCTCAAGGGCGGCATGACGCAGTGGATTGCGCAAGGCTATCCCTGTGAGCCCTGTCTGGACCCTAAATCCCTCGAGCGCTTTGAGCGCCACATCCACCTTCCTGAAATAGGCGCGCGTGGGCAAGCACTGCTTCAAAATGCACGGGTGCTCATTGTCGGCCTGGGTGGTTTGGGCTCGCCTGCCGCACTCTACCTCGCGGCCGCAGGCGTGGGAGAGTTGGGGTTGATGGATGCAGACATTGTCCAACTTTCCAACCTGCAGCGACAAATAGTCCACAGCATGCCCAGCCTTGGCCTCCCCAAAGCATGGAGTGCGGCTTATATGCTTCAAAAATTGCGAGGCGACCTGCAACTCAAAGTTTTTCACGAGAGGCTGAGCCTGGCCAATGCAAAGCCGTTGATAGAGCGTTTCGACATTGTCGTCGACGCTTCGGACAACATAGAAACACGAGAGCTTATTAATGCTGCCTGCGTGCACACCCATACGCCTTGGGTTTATGGCTCTGTCTGCGGCTTTGAAGGCCAACTCACCCTCGTGGACGCACAAAATGGCCCCTGCTTTCGCTGTCTGTGGCCCAACCCTCCTGAAAACCTCTGTGCTTCAGGCCCACTCAACACAGCCGCGGGAATGGTGGGCCTCCTGCAAGCCAATGAGGTGCTCAAATGGCTGTTGGGGCGCGGAGAGCTTTTGAGTGGTCGGCTGCTCCTTTGGAATGCCCTGGAAAGCCGCTTGCGCGAAATTCAGTTTTCTAAAAAACCCGACTGCCCCATTTGTGGCGCCCATGCGCCAGGTGGCAGCTGAGCTCCTTCAAAAAACGCCCCACAGGTGCAGCAACAAGGCCACAACCGCGCCTAAAATAACTCCCCCCAAAAAAACCCTCAAGGCGCCGCCTGTGCTGTGCGTTTGTTTCAACATGCCACCTGGACCCTCGCCGGAAACAGCCCAGTCCTCTATGGGCGTCACCTCAGGAGCTTCGGACCATAGCTCCCTTAGCTCCCTGTTCGAAAATTTCATGGCACGTTCTGCACATTCTGCACGCTCGGCTTGCATGCGCTTGGTTTCTGCGCGCTTGAGCTCTTTTAGCGAAAGCTCGGCCCCCAGTTGAGACTTCTCTTGGGCCCACGCCGGAAACAGCTCCTTCATCCAATCTGCCATTTGTGAAGCATCCATCCCAAGCCCATTCTCAAGGAGGTGCGCTTCAATGGCCGTTTGGAAAGCCTTTGCGTCTGCATAGCGCTCTTCGGGGTTTTTGGCCAAGGCGCACATGATTAAGTCGTCTAAATGCGGGCTGACATCGGCCATCTCTGAGGGTTTGGGGGCCTTCTCCTTCGCTATGGCCTCCAAGGTAGCAAACTCGGTTTTCCGCTTGAAAGGGCTTATGCCTGTCAGCAACTCATATAAAACCACTCCCAAAGAAAAAATGTCTGAGCGCAGATCTAAATAGGGGCCCGAGTTGTGGCCTTGGACTTGCTTGGGTTTCAGCAACTCCGGCGACACATAAGGAAGCCCTTCCTTCATGCGCTGATGCTGTTCGAACTCCTTCCAATAATCAATGAATGGTGCCCACGCAATGCCAACGCCAGCCAGCTTGACAGAGCCGTCAAAGCTGATCCATATGTTCCATGGAGAAATGTGGTGGTGGATGAGCCCCATGGGGTTTCCTTCCCCATTTTTCCAGGTGTGGATATGATGGAGGCCTGCACAAACATCCGCCACAACCCTCAAGGCCACCGCAGGAGGCACCCTGCGCTTCAACTCCAAACAGCGCTGCATGACACGCTTCAAGTCTTGGCCGTGAATGTGTTCTGTGGCCACAAAACCTTCGCCGTCGCACACTCCCAAGCCGAGAATTTGAACAATGTTGGGGTGAGACAACTCAGAGGCCAAACGCGCTTGAGTAAAGAATTCCTCACAAAATGTTGCAAGATGTTCGTGTCCGTATTCCACAAAGCTGGGTGAAATCCGCCTGATGACAACTTTCCGAGAGCCCCCTTCACCTGGCTGCTCTGCAAGCCATGCTTCGTAGGCTATTTGTTCCGCTTCAATTCTTTGGATGAGGCGGTAGTTGCCAAATTCCACGACTGCCCCCGCGTCTCGCTTCGCTTTTTCCATGGCCTCCACATTTTCTGGAGGGGCAGAGGTTTTGGGGAAGCGGCGCGCCTCTTCTTGAGAAAGCTCGGCCCCCAGTTGAGACTTCTCCTGGGCCCACGCCGGAAACAGCTCCTTCATCCAATCTGCCATTTGTGAAGCATCCATCCCAAGCCCATTCTCAAGGAGGTGCGCTTCAATGGCCGTTTGGAAAGCCTGTGCGTCTGCATAGCGCTCTTCGGGGTTTTTGGCCAAGGCGCACATGATTAAGTCGTCTAAATGCGGGCTGACATCGGCCACCTCTGAGGGTTTGGGGGGTTCCTCAAGAACCACTGCATTTAGGCTTTCCGGAGCGCTATCTCGCTTGAAAGGGCTCACGGCTGTCAGCAACTCATATAAAACCACTCCCAAAGAAAAAATGTCTACACCGGGGCTCAAGCTGTGGCATCGGACTTGCTCCGGCGACACATAAGGAAACCTTTCCTTCATGCGCTGATGCTGTTCGAACTCCTTCCAATAATCAACGAATGGTGCCCACGCAATGCCCAAGCCAGCCAGCTTCACAGCGCCGTCAAAGCTGATCCATATGTTCCATGGAGAAATGTGGTGGTGGATGAGCCCCATGGGGTTTCCTTCCCCATTTTTCCAGGTGTGGATATGATGGAGGCCTGCACAAACATCCGCCACAACCCTCAAGGCCACCGCAGGAGGCACCCTGCGCTTCAACTCCAAACAGCGCTGCATGACACGCTTCAAGTCTTGGCCGTGAATGTGTTCTGTGGCCACAAAACCTTCGCCGTCGCACACTCCCAAGCCGAGAATTTGAACAATGTTGGGGTGAGACAACTCAGAGGCCAAACGCGCTTGAGTAAAGAATTCCTCACAAAATGTTGCAAGATGTTCGTGTCCGTATTCCACAAAGCTGGGTGAAATCCGCCTGATGACAACTTTCCGAGAGCCCCCTTCACCTGGCTGCTCTGCAAGCCATGCTTCGTAGGCTATTTGTTCCGCTTCAATTCTTTGGATGAGGCGGTAGTTGCCAAATTCCACGACTGCCCCCGCGTCTCGCTTCGCTTTTTCCATGGCCTCCACAGCTAGCAAAAAAACCGCTTCTATGACGGGCAAATGCGCCCTTCACCTCATTTGTGGGCACTCTGAAGGCATGTTCCACCCCGCACCTTGCGCCATGGCTTTGTGGGCATTGCAGGGGTTAAGCCTCATGGGCTTGGGGCCAGCAAATGCTCCACGTCAACCGTTATTAAGCTTGTCTCTTCTCCGGGCTTCACCTCTGCTCTGAAGGGAACGGGCTCCTTGAGGGCTTTGCCGCGGAGCTCAAGCTCATAAACCCCCTCATAGAAGGGGATGGGATAATCCACCACGGCAAAAAGCTTGGGGCTGCCTTTGAGGAATATTTCAACCCCAGCCACATTTTGGGGGTGCGTGACTATTCTCAGTTGGCCCTTTTCAAAGTTTTTTTGCAATGCAAAAACCTCGCCTTCGGCCAGCATGGGCAGCTGCACCTCATAGCGTATTTGGCTGAGCTCATTAACAAGCAAAAGCTTTTCTCCGGCCACAACGCCGCGGCGGTTTTTAAAAGGCGTGGCTCCAACAAAAACACGTTTTTTCCCCTCCTCGCGCAAAGCAAAAACCTGAGTGGGCGGCGTGGTTGAAATGCTTAAACCTATGGCTATGCCGGGAGGCAAAGGCTCCCTGGGCCCCCAAAAAGCAAGTGACAAAACCAGCAGAAGCACCGCCACAACAAGGCCTCCCACCCCCCATTTTGCCCAGCTGCGCCTGCCGCTGCTGGGCTCTGCAGCGGCTTTGTTGTTGACGGGCGTCAGCTCCAAAACTGTTTCTTCCTGCTCTGCCAAGGCCCTTGCCTTTTTTTGTGCCCGCTTTGCTGCATGCTTTGGGGTTTGCTTTGGGGCCTCTCTGGGTTTCCGGTTTTGTTTTAAGCGTGCTGGCACCGCGGGAAGCTCCTCCGTGGTGTCGTCTTTCCGCTGTATAGAGGCATGGGCCTCTTGCGCATCCGGAAACAACTCTTCCATTAACTCTGCAATGTGCACAGGGTCGCCCCTGCCTCCCTGGGCCAGGAGGCATTGCTCAATGGCTGCTTGGAAAGCCTGTGCGTCTGCATAGCGCTCTTCGGGGTTTTTGGCCAAGGCCTGCATAAGCAAGGCATCCAACTTTGGGCTTATTTCTGCCACCTCTGAGGGTTTGAGGGCCTCCTCCTTTAATATGGCCTCCAAGGTAGCAAACTCGGTGTCCCGCTTGAAGGGGTGCACGGCTGTCAGCAACTCATATAAAACCACCCCCAAAGAGAAAATGTCCGAGTGCGGAGCCCATAGGCCTTGAATGTGCTCCGGAGACATACGGGAGAGTTGCTCATTGGACGCAGCAATGCCTTTGGCACTGTCTGGGTTGCTGTAGCGTGGCGCCTGCGCAATACCCACACCCGCCAGCTTTATGGAGCCGTCAAAGCCAAGCCATATATGCTGCACGCCCATGGGGTTGAGGCGAAACTCCAAGGGGTGTCCTTCTGTGTCCTCCAGGGTGTGCATATAATGGAGGGCTGAGCAAAGCTCGGCAGCAATGCTCAACGCCACCTCAGAAGAAACCCAGCGCTCCAACTCTAAAGAGCGCTGCATAACACGGCCCAAGTGGGCGCCGTGTATATATTCCATGGCCACAAAATATTCCCCCTCGCACTCACCTGCCTCATAAATTTGAGCAATGTTGGGGTGGGAGAGCTGCGAGGCCAGACGCGCTGGCCATAAAACCTGCTCCTCGACGAATATGGAAGCAGATTGGCTGTCCTCATTTTGCATGAAGCTTGGCAAAATGCGTTGAAGGAGGACTTGCGAAGAAAAGCCTTCTGTTTCTGCTTCTGCTTCTGCAAGCCAAAGCTCTGCAAGCTCATCTGTTGAAATTTTTTGAATAAGGCGATAGTTGCCAATGTGCACAGCTTGCCTCCGTTGCTTCTGTGTGCTGCGTATATGGCCTCAAAAGCTAGCAAAAAAAACACCGCAACGCCCGACAGAAGCACACGCCTTGTGCCTTTTTGCCAGTGCCCTGAAGGCCTGTTGCTGTTTGTGGCACTCAAACCCCGCGCCTCGCGCAATGCTTTGCTGGGCATATATAATGGAAAACTCAAAATAAGCCTCAGCGCTCCTCCGGTGGACAACCAGGCCAATGAGGCTTTGTGCCACTGGCTGGCCCAAGCCTTTGGGCTCAGCAAAAGCAACATTGAGTTGCTTTCAGGCCACAACGCTCGCCACAAAAAACTTTTGCTGCGCGGCCCCTATGCTCAACTGCTTGAGCGCCTCCACAAGCTGCTTTCAGAAAAGCTTGAAAAAACCTAGCTGCGTCGACAACAATTGAAGGCAGTGCCAAACAACAAAAGCAAGGCCGTGCCCAAGGCCCACAAAACAGGCTTAAATGACGAAACAAACAAAGAAAAAGCCCACCTCCCCAGGGGAGGCGGGCTTTGACGGCACAAGGCCGGGAGTGGGTTAAATTAAACGCCCCCTGTAGCTTTGTTATTCTCACCAAAATTCTTCAGATTCTTTTTCTCTAGCTTGTCATCTGACTTATTTGTTTTCACTTTAACACTGGTTTCGCCTGCCAACGCATCAGCGGACGTGCCAAAGAGGTTGCGAATGTTGTTGCCAAACAAGGTGACAACGCCAATGGCTGCAATGGCAATCAACGCCACAATGATGATATATTCAGTCATGCCTTGTCCGCGACGTGTCCTTCTGCTCTTTTGAATCTTTTTCATGGTCTTTCCCTTCTTTCCCTTTCATGCCCCTTCACCTGGGGACTTTTGTTGGTCCCCTTTCGGGGCGCTGGTTAACTTCTGATATGATTCTCTTATAGTCCCACAAAAAGTTGAGGCATATACGTCATCAGGAGGATGCGAAAACGCTTCTTTTTTTGAAAACAAAAAAAGCTGACCAAAACCAATGGGTTGAAAGAATACAAACCCTCTGTATGGCCAAAGTTTGCCTTCCACACTGTGCTGGTTTTTTCAGCACTTTTGGAAAATAATGTCGAGAATGCCGGAAAGAAACAGTTTTTTATGGGGAGCATCATGCCCACTTTGAAACGGCCTGGCCCTTTTGCTGGGTTGCTCTTATGTCTCCTGGCTTTCTGGGGTGTTGCGCATGCCAAGCCCACCCTCCAAGAGGGGGACATTGTTTTCCATGCTTCGCGCTCAGCTCAAAGCCAGGCCATCCAACAGGCCACCCGCTCGCGCTATAGCCACATGGGCCTCATTCTGTTCAGGCAGGGCAAACCCTATGTGCTTGAAGCGGTTTCCACCGTAAAATACACACCACTGCACACATGGGTTGCGCGAGGTGAAGGTGGGCACTATGTGGCAAAGCGCCTGAAAACGGCACAGCAGACGCTGACGCCAGAGGCTTTGGAAAAGCTGCGCGAAATAGCCCACAGCTTTGTTGGCAAGCCCTATGACTTGACTTTTGAGTGGACAGATGAGCGGCTCTATTGCTCAGAGTTGGTGTGGAAAATATATGAGCGCGCGCTCGGCATACGCATTGGGAAGCTGCAAAAAATAAGCGAGTTCAACCTTGAAGCGCCCGTCGTTTTGCAAAAAATCCGCGAGCGCTATGGCAACCACAGCCACCTGCCGCTTGAGGAAACCGTCATTTCTCCGCAAGCCATGTTCGAGTCGCCGCTGCTTTTGAGCGTTGAATAGAGCGGCGGTCTATCCCAACAGTTTGGCCAACTTCATGGCCAGGCCTATATCCATGGGTTTAAATGTAATTTTGCCTTGCATGGCCGCCAGAGAGGCGTTGAGTTCTTTTTTGCGGATTTTGACAAAATCATCCCCACTTATAAAAAGCGTCATGTGGGGCTCTCCGTGGGCACCGGCCACAATCCAATGGTCTGCTTTGGTGCAATCCAAAGTCCAAAGGCCACCACCTTCTCCAGCAACATTGAAGTGTACCACCACACCCAACTCCTGGAGCAGCTCTGGGTTTTCCGCCAAAATTTGAGGAACGTCAGTTTCAAAAATGTCTCTGGGCGTCATGCGCTCCTCAAAGCACACATTTTCTTCTCAAGCGAGTTTTTGCTTCTCTAAGCACTGCCTTCAGCGCTCCACTGGGTTTGGCTTTGTCAGCCTGGTGTGGGCGCCAAGCTCAAGTCAACATGAAATCCACGCTGGCTTCTTTGCGCAGCAAAAGAGAAAAATTTTCAAAACTCATCGACCTCAAGTCTTCCCCGCCGTGGCGGCGAGGAGAAACAGAGTGGCTTTGCTCCTCTTTGTCTCCCACAACAAGGGCAAAGGGAATTTTCTGCAATTGTGCGTCGCGTATTTTGGCGTTGAGCGTCATGCTTCTGTCATCCACCTCTATGCGAAACCCCTCGGAGCTCAGCTTTTCACAAAGCGCGTGTGCATAGGGCAAATGGCGATCTGCCACGGTTACAAATATGGCTTGCACAGGCGCAAGCCACAGCGGAAAAGCCCCCGCATAATGCTCTACCAGAATGGCAATAAAACGCTCGAAGGAGCCGAAAACAGCACGGTGCAAAACCACAGGGCGGTGCTCGCTGTTGTCTTCGCCTATAAAACCCAAGTCAAAACGCTCCGCCGCCGCATAGTCCAGTTGCAAAGTCCCCAATTGCCACTTGCGGCCAATGGCATCCGAAACATCAAAGTCCAACTTCGGCCCATAAAAAGCGCCGTCACCTTCTTTTAAGGCATAGGAAAGCCCCAACTCCTCCAACGCGTCTCGAAGCCCCGCCTCCGCCCGGTCCCACATGGCGTCGTCCCCCAGGCGCTGGGCGGGCCTTGTCGCAAACTGGGCCTCATAGCTTAGGCCAAAGGCGCGGTAGGCTTTGTCAAGCAGCTGCACAAAGCCTTTCACCTCGCTTTGCAGCTGGCTTTGCGCCAAATAAATATGCGCGTCGTCCTGGCAAAACTGGCGTACGCGCGTCAAACCGCCCAGGGCTCCTGTGGGCTCGTTGCGGTGCAGCACGTCCTGCGTCCACAAACGCATCGGCAACTCGCGGTAGCTTCGGCGCTTAAAGCCATAAAACAAGTGGTGAGAAGGGCAATTCATGGGCTTGAGGGAGAGGCTGTGCTCCCCCGTCTCATCATCCATCACCAGAAACATGTTCTCCCTATATTTGCCCCAATGCCCGGACTGCTCCCACAAACTCTTGTGGAAAAGCAGTGGGGTTTTAATTTCAACATAGCCCGCCTCCCGCACCAGCTTGCGCATAAACTCACTCAAAATATTATAGAGTGTCGTCCCTCTGGCGGACCAGAAGGCAGCCCCTGGCGCTGTGGCGTGGAAGTGGAATAAGTCAAGCTCCTTTCCCAGTTTGCGGTGGTCCCTCTTTTTGGCTTCTTCTTGCTGTTTAAGCCAGGCGTCCATCGCCTTCTTGTCGAAAAATGAAGTCCCATAAATGCGCTGCAGCATGGGCTTTGTCGAGTCCCCGCGCCAATAGGCTCCTGAAGCGTTTAAAATTTTAATAACCCCCACCTTCGCCGTGGAAGGCCCATGTGGCCCCAGGCAAAAATCCACCCACTCGCCGTGGTAATAAAGCGTCAACTCTTTTGCGCCCTTGTCCACAATGTCGCGAATAATTTCCAGCTTAAAGGTTTCCTTCTTGGCCTCAAACAAAGCCAAAGCCTCTTGAGCGCTCACCTCCTGGCGTATAAAAGGTTGTTTTTCAGCAACAATCTCATTGGCCTTCGCCTCAATTTGCGCCAACTCTTCGGGGGAAAAAGGCCTGTCGCGAAAAAAGTCATAATAGAAGCCCTCTTCAATGGAGGGCCCCAAGGTGACTTGCGTTCCGGGAAACAAACGTTGCACAGCATCCGCAACAATGTGGGCTGCGTCGTGGCGAGCTACTTCCAGGGCTTCAGGGGCCTTGTCCGTAAAAACGTGGAGCTGCCCGTCTTCTTCGAGTTTAAAGGACAAGTCGACATTTTTGCCGTTATAACGCGCAAACACTGCGGCTTTGGCCAAGCCAGGGCTGATGTTTGCGTGGACAAACTCAAAAATGGACGTTCCGCTTTCTATTTGTTTTTGGCTCCCATCCGGAAGCGTCACGCTAAGCATATGCCCACCTAGCAAATTGCTTGGCAAAGGACAAAACCAAGGAATGAAAAATGCGGCAAAGCCAAAATTTTGCTGCTGCGGCCAAAACTTTGCACCTCAAACCCGGCGGCTATGGCCTGGGAAAAAGTTTTTTTTCGCCCTCCCGGCATGGGTATTGAGGCTCGCTTTGCTCTGTCTCCCCTCCCGGAATATTGCAAAGAAAAAAAATGAAGGGGTATCCACACCTTTCACCTCAAGTACCTTGTCTCTGTTGTTTTTTTATTTTTTGAATTTCCTCGCGTTGTCTCTTGATAAACCCCTTCAGCTCCTCACGTTGTTTATCTCGAACCTGTTCATCTTGAGTTTTTTTGTATTCTTCTTGGCTCATTCTTGTTTCTTGGACAAAGTTCCCCTCTTTTATTTCAATGAGCATATATTTCTCATAATAGGACAGATAAGCCCCGCGCACATGTTTTATGTTTTTGTTTTCTGGAAGAAGCAGTGTTCCTGAAAACCAGTCTATTTTCAATGAAGTTTTTCCATCCAGAAATTCAGCTAAAAAACTTTTAGGCTCTGGTTTTCCCTCCTTTGAAAGGGTGAAGCCCTCCATGTCTTCCAAAAACAACTCATTGTTTTTAATTCTGAAAGTGGCCACATACCTTCTCATGAAGGGGAGGGGCATCCAAGGGAAAACCCCCTCTTTTTCCGGGTGTTTTATAAAATATTCGTTCAAGGGATGGCTGTGCAAAGCATATTTTTTGCCCTTATAAATGAGTTTGTCAAACTGCTCAGGTTGTTTGTCTATAAATTGTTTATATTTTTTGTTGTTTATTTTCGCTTCTTTGATGAGGTTTCCGTCTTTTATTTCAATGAATATATATTCCTCATGAAAGGAGAGGCCCTCTGCCTGTTGGCCTTCTGGAAGCAGCAATATTCCTGAAAACCAGTCTGCTTTCGCCAAAGCTTTTCCCTCCAGAAATTCGGCTGAAAAACTTTTAGGCTTGGCTTCTCTATCCTCTGCAAGGTTGAAAACTTTAATGCCTTTCAAAAACAATTCATTGTCTTTGAGCTCAAAAGTTGCACTATGGCTGCTCATCCAGGGGGTGTCTGGTGAAGAAAAAATTCGCCTTTTTTGCGGATATTTTTTGAGATATTCCTGCGATGGGTTGCTATATAAAAAATATTCTTTGTCCTTATATATGAGTCTGTCACGCGTATCCTTTTGATAATATAGAGGTTTCTCAAGTGTCCTGGGTTGTTCATCTCGAAATTTTTTATTTTGAAATGGCCCATCTCGAAGTTGTTCCTCTCGAAATTTTTTGTTTTGAAATTGTTTATCTCGAAATTTTTTATATTCTTTGTGGCTCATTCTTTTTTCTTTGACAAAGTTCCCCTCTTTTATTTCAATGAGTATATATTTCTCATAAAGGGACAAATAGCCCAAATGCACATATTCTATTTGTTTGCCGTCTGGAACAACCAATGTTCCTGAAAACCAGTCTATTTTCATTGAATCCTTTTCGTCCAACAATTCAGCCAAAAAACTTTTCCGCTCTGGTTTTCCATCCTTTGAATGGACGAGTCCTTCAATGTCTTTCAAAAACAATTCTTTGTTTTTGAATTCAAAAGTGGCAATATAGCCTCTCCATAAAGCTGAGCTAACAGATTCTGTCTTTGGCCTTTTTTGGGGATGTTTTTGGAAATATTCTTCCAAGGGATTGCTGTGCAAAGCATATTTTTTGCCCTTATAAATGAGTTTGTCCGATATTTGTGCTGTTGCAAAAACCTCGGTTGAAAAAACAGCCCCCAAAAGAAAAAACAAAGCATAAAAATTGATGGCATATACCTTCATGCTGTCCCCTCATACATTGAATTTATACATATTGAATTTATACATTGAATTGTTGTCCCCTCTCCAAGCTGCGGCCACAGGCATGCTTTCCCCTGAGGCAGAAGCAGAGGCGCCCTGTCAATTCCGTGCAAAACCAAGCCGGTGTGAGCATCAACGCCTCTGTGCCCAAAAAAATCCGCATGCTCAGCACGGGCCGCAACATCTCATATGGGCAAGCAATAGCCCATGTACTTTCATTTTGCACACTCTGCTTCGCAGCCTGCATCATGGGCGAATAGAATATTGGCGCGTGGGTTGGTGAAAGTTTTTCGATCCTCAACTTCCCATTCACTCCAAAACGTGAGACTCGCTTCGCTCGTCTAACTCCGCTCCATGAATGAAGAGAGAGAGCAAGCTCTCTCTCTTCATTCCCTCCGCTCCGTTTTGAGGCTCGAAAAACTTTCACCAACCATGACGTTGAGGTTTTGAAAAAAAATTCAACGCAATTTTGGGGGCTCACGGAAGGATTCCGGACGCCTCTTTTTGAGGCGGCGAATTGCAGCTTAGGGCAATGTAATGGGTGTTTGCGAAAGTGTTTCTAGACACTAATATTCGCCGCCGCCGACGGGGCAAAAGTAGTTGGTGCAGCAAGGAAGGAGCTAGGAAGCAACCGACGATGAGCCCCGCA